>Ga0070694_100000046_pt1 | contig 56167 bp, 50 predicted proteins | sample KBSK1251metaG_FD_65470 | JGI IMG/M metagenome (GOLD analysis project Ga0070694, IMG submission 65470) | Corn, switchgrass and miscanthus rhizosphere microbial communities from Kellogg Biological Station, Michigan, USA - KBS K1-25-1 metaG | ecosystem: Host-associated > Plants > Roots >...
GAGTGTACTAGAATCGCCAGGCGTATGCCCCATCTCGTCTGTGGCTGCTGCCACGGGAGCACCGTCGCTCCGATCGGACTGGCATCGCCGCGAGGCTCGCGGCGCGCCGCCGGCTCCTCTCACGCGCGGCCGGTCGGGGCCGCCTCCCGAGCCTCCGCCAACCCCGGCGTGCAGGGCTACTCCCCGCCCCCGCCCCCGGTCAGCCCGATCAAGGGCCTGATCGACTTCCACACCCACGCCGCGCCCGACATCTTCGGTCGCGCGCTCGACGACGACGAGCTGGCCACGCTGGCCGCCACGCGCGAGATGGAGGCGGTGGTCTTCAAGAACCACGTCACCCACACCGCCGACCGGGCGTTCCTCGTCCGCAAGCACGTGCCGGGCATCAAGGTATTCGGCGGCATCACCCTCAACCACGCGGTGGGCGGGCTCAACCCGCAGGCCGTCGAATGGATGTGGCGGATGCAGGGCGGCTACGGCCGCGTGGTCTGGTTCCCCACCTTCGACGCCGACAACCACGTCCGGCGCACCCGCACCGGGACCGCGGGGATCCGGGTGGTGGACGAGCGCGGGCAGGTGCTGCCCGCCGCGCGTGCGGTGCTGAAGGTCTGCGCCGCGCAGCGCCTGGTCGTGCAGACCGGCCACGCGTCGCCCGAGGAGGCGCTCGCCCTCATCGCGGCCGCGCGCGAGGACGGCTGCGAGCGCATCGTGGTCACCCACGCCCAGTTCGACGTGGTGGGGATGAGTCTCGCGCACATGAAGCGGGCGGCGGCCCTCGGGGCCAAGCTCGAGCTCTGCGCCCTGCTCATGCTCGCGGGCCCGACCTCTCCGCTCGAGTTCATGCACCACACCGCGCGGGTGGAGGCCGCGGACACCGCCGCCCGCATCAAGGCGGTGGGCGCCCAGCACTTCGTGCTCGGCACCGATCTCGGCCAGGCCGGCAATCCCACACCCGCCGACGGCCTCCAGATGCTCGTGGCCGGCCTCATGAAGGAAGGCATCACGCGCGAGCAGATCGTCACCATGGGCCGTGACGTGCCCGGCGCGCTCTTGATGGGCTGACATGACACCCTGCGTGGAGGCACGAGCGTGATGCGCATCGAGGTGATCTGCACCGGGGACGAGGTGCTGACCGGCAAGATCGTGAACACCAACTTCAGCTACATCACCCAGAAGCTGGAGGACGTGGGCCTCTCGGTGAACTGGGAGACCACGGTGGGCGACGATCGCGAGAACCTGCTGCGCGCCTTCCAGCTCGCGGGCGAGCGCGCCGACGCGGTGATCGTCAACGGCGGCCTCGGCCCCACCGTGGACGATCTCTCCCAGGAGATCGCGGCCAAGGCGGCCGGCGTGGACCTGACGCTCGACGAGGACTGGCTCCGGCGCATGGAGGAGTTCTTCCAGCGCCGGAGCCGGGTGATGCCGCCCAACAACCGCAAGCAGGCCATGCTGCCCACCACCGCCGAGGTGCTCGACAACCCGATCGGCACCGCGTGCGGGTTCGCGGTGGACATCGGCCGCGCGCGCTTCTACTTCACCCCCGGCGTCCCGCGCGAGCTGCGCCGGATGCTGGAGGAGCAGATCGTCCCGCGGCTGCTCGCCAAGGCCGGCCTGCCCGGGGCCATCTTCCTCAAGCGCTTCCACTCCTACGGCCTCGGGGAGTCGCACGTGGACTCGCTGCTCGCCGGGGTGGAGGACCTGGTGCCCGACGGCAGCGTCAAGCTCGGCTTCCGCGCCCACTACCCGCAGCTCGAGACCAAGCTGACCGCGCGCGGCCGCGACATGGACGACATCCGGCGCAAGCTCGAGCCGGTGGAGCGCGAGGTGCGCAAGCGCGTCGGCAACTTCATCCTGGCCGAGGACGACCAGACCCTCGAGAGCGTGATCCTGCGCGAGCTCGGGAGCCGGCCGGCCACGCTCTCCATGGTCGAGACGTTCACGAGCGGGCAGATGGCGGCGCGGCTCGCCCACCTGCCCGGCGCGGAGGCGATCTTCCGCCGGGGGGTGATCGCCCGGGCGCTGCCCGAGGTGTGGGCCGCGGTCGGGCTCGCGGGCGGAGCGCCCGAGGGCCCGCTCACGCCCCAGGTCGCGGAGACGGTGGCCCGCGCCGCGCGCGCCCAGACCGGAGCCACCCACGCCCTCGCGGTGCTGATCGACCTCGACGACGGGCCCGACCGCATCGAGTTCGGCGGCACCATCTGCCTGGCCATCGCCACCGCGTCGGACGCGGCCTCACGGAAGGCCCGCATCCTGGGCGGCCGCGAGTGGGTCCGCCTGGGCGCGGTCGAGATGGGGCTCGACTGCCTCCGCCGCTACCTCCAGGGGCTGCCGGTGTACGAGCGCATCGACTTCGAGAAGACGTGAGAGGGCCCCGCGTGTGAAAACTCCCGCCGACAAGGCCGCCCGCTTCCGCGTGCTCCACGAGCGCCCGGGGGCCTTCATCATCCCGAACCCGTGGGACGCGGGCACCGCCCGCCTGCTCGCCTCGCTCGGCTTCGAGGCCCTGGCCACCACGAGCCTGGGACTCGCCAACTCGCTTGGCCGGGTCGACGGCACCAACGTGGTGAGCCGGGCCGAGGTGATCGAGAACTGCCGGGTGATCGCGGCCGCGACCGACCTGCCGGTGAACGCCGACCTCGAGAACGGCTACGCCGACGAGCCGCGCGCGGCGGCCGAGATCATCCGCCTCGCGGCGGAGGCCGGCATCTCGGGCGGCTCCATCGAGGACGCCACCGGCGACCCGGCCCGGCCCATCTACGAGTTCGACCTGGCGGTGGAGCGCGTGCACGCCGCGGTCGAGGTCGCCCGCGCGCTGCCGGTGCCGTTCCTGCTGACCGCGCGCGCCGAGAACCTCCTGCACGGGCGCGATCTCGACGACGCGATCCGCCGCCTGCAGGCCTTCGAGCGGGTGGGCGCCGACGTGCTCTACGCCCCCGGCGTCCGCGACCTGCCCGCCATCCGGGCGGTGGTCGGAGCGGTCGGCAAGCCGGTCAACGTGGTGATGAGCGCGGCCGACCCCGACCTCACCGCCGCCCAGCTCGCGGAGGCCGGCGTCAAGCGCATCAGCGTGGGCGGCGCCCTCTCGCGGCTGGCCCTCGCCGCGTTCCTCCGGGGGGCGCGGGAGATGGCCGACCGGGGCGGGTTCACCTGGATGCGCGACACGGTGCCCACCCGCGAGCTGAAGGCGGTGTTCAAGGACTTCGCGGGAGGGAGCTGACCATGCCGATCACGGTGACCCGGCTCACCCCGTGCCTCGCGGCACACGTCGACGGGGTCGACATCCGCTGCCCGATCGACGACCGGACGTGGTCCGCGATCCGCGCCGCCTTCGAGGCGCACTCGGTGCTGCTCTTCCGGGGCCAGCCGCTCGACGACGACGCCCAGATCGCGTTCAGCCGCCGCTTCGGCGATCTCGAGGTCACCCGCAGCATGAACCCGGCCGCCGGCACCCCCTTCGCGCGACAGTCCAACCTCGACATCAAGACCGGGGAGGTCATCCCGCCCGACGACCGGCGGATGGTCTACCAGCTCGCCAACATGCTCTGGCACAGCGACAGCTCGTTCAAGCCGGTCCCTTCCCTCTGCTCGCTGCTCTCCGGCCGCATCGTGCCGCCGGCCGGCGGGGCCACCGAGTTCGCGAGCGCGCGCGCCGCCTATCCCTCGCTGCCGGAGCCGCTCAAGCGCCGCGTCGAGACCGCGATCGCGGTGCACGACTTCTCGTGGTCGCGCGACCAGGTGCGGCCCGGCTTCTTCACCGCGGAGGAGCGCGCGGTGTACCCGCCGGTGCGGCATCCCCTCGTGCGCGCCAATCCGGTGAACGGGCGGCGCGCGCTCTTCCTGGGCGCGCACGCCTCCCACGTGGAGGGGCTGCCGATCGACGAGGGTCGCGCCCTGCTGCGGACCCTGCTCGACCACGTGACCCAGGCCCCATTCGTCTACCGGCACGAGTGGCGGGAGGGCGACCTGGTGGTGTGGGACAACCGCTGCGTGCTCCACCGCGCCACCCCCTACGACACCGCCCACCACAAGCGGCTCATGCAGCGCACGACCGTCTCCGGCGAGCCCGAGCGATGATCGACTACAAGGGCCTCGTGCAGGACGATCGCATCCACGCCTCGCTCTACACCGACCCGCGGGTGTTCGACGACGAGATGGAGCACGTCTTCCACCGCGGGTGGGTCTTCGTGGGCCACGCGAGCGAGATCCCGCGCCCCGGCGACTACGTCACCCGCACCCTGGGCACCGAGCCGGCCATCATGGTGCGGGCGGGCGACGGCACGATCTCGGTCCTGGTCAACCGCTGCCGGCACCGCGGGACCATGGTCTGCCCCGCCGACCGCGGCCACGTCCGCACCCTGACCTGCCCGTACCACGGCTGGACCTACGACCTGCGCGGCGAGCTGCTCGGAGTGCCCTACCCCGGCGGCTATGCCTCACTCGACAAGAGCGCCAACGGCCTGCCGCGCGCGCCCCGGGTCTCGGAGTATCGCGGCTTCGTCTTCGCGAGCCTGGCCGCCGAGGGCGTCTCCCTCGCCGAGCACCTGGGGCCGGCCACCCGCCTCATCGACCGCTCCTGCGACCTCTCGCCGGAGGGCCAGATCGAGCTGACCGCGGGCTGGGTCCGGCATCGCTGCGCGGCCAACTGGAAGATGCTGCCCGAGAACGACAGCGACGGCTACCACCTGGGCTTCGTGCACATGGCGCTGTTCCGCACGATTCGGTCGCAGTACCAGAGGGTCGTCGGCGACGAGCGCTCGATCAAGGCGGTGGTGCGCGACTGGGGCCGCGGCCACATCGAGATCGACTGGTCGCCCGGCTACGAGGGCCTCTTCGAGTGGCTCGGGAGCGCCTCCGGCGCCGCGGTGGAGCGGTTCGTGGCCGCGATCGAGCGGCGCGACGGACCGGAGGTCGCCCGGCGCCGCTTCCGCGAGGGCCCCGCGCACGCGCTCATCTTCCCCAATCTCTTCCTCGGCGAGACCAACATCGCCATCGTCCAGCCGGTCTCGGTGGAGGAGTGCGTGCACTGGCACACCCCGATGTTCTGGAAGGGCGTGCCGGAATGGAACGGCCGGCTGCTCCGCATGGCCGAGGCCGGCATGGGCCCCGCGTCCTTCCTGATGCCGGACGACCTGATCGTCGCGAGCCGCAACCAGCAGGGTCTGCACGCCCGCACGAGCCCGTGGCTCTACCTGGGCCGCGGCCTCAACCGCGAGACGGTCGACGCCGACGGCCGGATCGTCTCCCACGTGACCGACGAGACGACCAACCGCGGCTTCTTCCATCACCTCCGCGCGGTGATGTCCGAGGTGTGAGCACGAGCGACGCCGACCACCGGGCGGTCGCCGACTTCGTCTACCGGGAAGCGCGCCTCGCCGACGAGGCCCGCTACGCGGAGTGGCTCGCGCTGTGGACGGACGATGGCGTGTACTGGGTGCCGGCCGCCACCGATCCCGGCGCGGACCCCGAGCGGCACCTCTCCCACATCTACGACAACCGCGCCCGCATCGAGACCCGCGTGAAGCTGCTCCAGACCGGGATCCGCCACAGCCAGGAGCCGGCCTCCCTCATGCGGCGACTCATCTCGAACATCGAGATCGAGGCGGCCGGGGACGGCGACCTGATCGCGGGGTCGAACTTCATCCTGGCCGAGCTGGCGGTGCAGGCCCGGCGCGAGCTGCACTGGTGGGCGGGCCGCGTCACCCACCGGCTCCGCCGCGTGGACGGCCAGCTCCGCATGAGCCGCAAGACGGTCGTGCTCGTGAACGCGGCCGAGCCGCTGCCCAACCTCGCCTTCCTGATCTGAGGCCCTCATGAAGCAGGTCCTGCTCGAGCGGTACGGCTCCCCCGAGGACGCGGTGCGCTGCGTGGAGGTTCCGGACCCGGGCGCGCCCGCCGCGGGCGAGGTGGTCTTCGACGTGCTCGCCTTCCCCATCAACCCGGCCGACCTCTCGATGTGCCGCGGGACCTATCGCCTGCGGCCCACGCTGCCGGCCGGCATCGGCGCCGAGTGCGTGGGGCGCGTCACCGCGGTGGGCGGCGGGGTCGGGCACGTCGGGCCCGGCGACCTGGTCATCAACCTGCAGCGGGAGAACTGGACCCAGCGGCGGCGCGTGGCGGGCGACGACGCGATCCCGGTGCCCCCCGGCCTCGACCTGCTCCAGGCCGCGATGCTCCGCATCAACCCACCCACCGCGCTCCTGCTGCTCACCGACGTGGTCGAGCTGCGGCCGGGCGACTGGATCATCCAGAACGTGGCCAACTCCGCGGTGGGCCGCTTCGTGATCCGGCTCGGCCACGCGCGCGGCGTCCGCACCGTGAACGTGGTGCGGCGCGAGGCCCTGTTCGCCGAGCTCCGGCCGCTCGGCGCGGACGTCTGTGTGGTGGACGGCCCCGACCTGGCCGAGCGGGTCCGGGCCGCGACCGGCGGCGCCTCGATCCGCCTGGGCCTCGACGCGGTGTCGGGCCAGGCCACCGCGCGCATCTCGGCGTGCGTGGGCGAGGGCGGCGTGGTCTGCAACTACGGCTCGATGAGCGGGGAGGACCCGGTCATGCCGCGGAGCAAGCTGATCGGCGACGGCCAGAGCCTGGTCGGCTTCATCCTGGGCCGCGCGCTGGCCCCGCGCTCGCGGGCGCAGGTCCGCGAGATCTACGGAGAGCTGGCCACCCAGGTGCGCGCGGGCCTGCTCACCGCGCCGGTCGAGCGCGTCTACCCGATCGAGGAGATCCGCGCCGCGGTGGCCCACGCGGAGCGCGGCCAGCGCCACGGCAAGATCCTGGTGGCGCCGAACGGGCCGGTCGGGCCCTAGGCGGCCTTCACCGGCGGCACGCCACCAGGAGGAACGGCGGGCGCTGCCGCTCGTTGGCCCACTCCGGGTGCGCGGCGACCTGGTCCGCGCTCGGTCCCCACTCGCCGAGGTGCGAGAGGGCGAGCCCCTCGCCGATCAGCAGGTTGACGTAGGTCGCGATCGTGCGGTGCTGCTTGATCACGCCCGGCGCGAGCCAGTCGGTGGAGCGCGGCCCCTCGTCGAGATAGCCGGCGACCGGCCACGCGCGCCGGCCCGCCGCGTCGACCGACCAGCCGGGGTGGGCGGGCGCGGTGTAGATCGGGTGCTCGACCGAGAAGACCAGCGTGCCGCCCGGCGCCAGCGCCGCGTGGACGCGGGCCAGGAGCCCCGCCAGGTCCTCCACGTCGAGCCGCTCGAGATCGGCCCGCACGTACGCGATCGCGGGGTCGTGGCTCTCCGCCCTCGCACGGCCGAGCATCCGCTCGGACACGTCAAGGCCGAGCACCGCGGCCGCGCCGTGCTCGCGCGCCCAGCGGCAGAACCACCCGAACCCGCACCCCAGGTCCAGCACCCGGCGGCCCTCGAGCGCGGGCAGGTGGGCGCGGAGCGCGGGCCACTCCGGCGCGCCCTCGAGGCCCTGGACCGAGCGGGGCAGCCGCGAGTAGGCCTCGAAGAACGCCTCGTCGTCGTAGATGTTCTGCGTCAACGCATCAGGGCGGCCAGGGCGTCGAGGCGCGGCAGGACCTTGTCGCGCGGCTCCGGCGCCAGGCCGAAGATCGCGCGCGACACGCCCGCCGCGGCGAGCCCGTCGAGCGCCTCGCGCCGGGGCGGCGCGAAGAAGATCGACACCGGCGCGCTCTTCGGGTCGCGCCCGGCCTTCCTCAGGCGCTCGTGGAGCGCCGGGATCTTGTCGACCGGGCTGGTGTGCGGCCGGAGGATCGGCATCCAGCCGTCGCCGAACTCCACCACCCGATCGAAGGTCTTCTCCCCGTCCCCGCCGATGATGACCGGCGGGTGCGGCTTCTGGAGCGGCTTCGGCTCGGACCAGATCCGGTCGAAGCGCACGAGCTCGCCCTGGTAGCTCGCCTCCTTCTGGGTCCAGATCGCCTTCATGGCCAGCACCCGCTCGCGCAGCAGCCGCCAGCGGCTCTTCCACGCGGTGCCGTGGTTCTCCATCTCCTCCGCGTTCCAGCCGCCGCCGATGCCGAAGAGCACGCGCCCGCCCGACAGGCGGTCGAGCGTGGCGATCTCCTTGGCGGTCACGATCGGGTCGCGCTCGACCACGAGGCAGATGCCGGTCCCGAGGCGGAGCCGCTTGGTGGCCCCCGCCGCGGCCATCAGGGCCACGAACGGATCGTAGGCGGACCAGTACTCGCGCGGCAGCTCGCCCCCGCCCGGCCAGGGGCTCTTGCGGCTCGCCGGGATGTGGGTGTGCTCGGGGAACCACACCGACTCGAAGCCGCGCTCCTCGAGGGCACGGGCGAACTCGTCGGGGGCGATCGAGTACTCGGTCGGGAACATGACGACGCCGTGGTCCATGAAAACCTCCTGGATATTCGGCTGGGGGTTCGCCCGGGATTGTACTACCCTGTGCGCCGGACCGGCCATGACCTCCCCCCGGCACGTCATCGTCTGCGGCGCCGGTGTCGTGGGCGCCTCGGTGGCCTACTTCCTGGCCCGCCGCGGGGCCCGGGTCACCGTGGTCGAGCGCACCGGCGTGGCCTGCGCGGCGTCCGGCAAGTCCGGCGGGTTCCTGGCGCTCGACTGGTGCGACAACACGCCGGTGGAGGGCCTCGCCCGCGCGAGCTTCGCGCTCCACGCGACGCTCCCCCGCGAGCTCGGCGCCGACTACGGCTACCGCCGCATGGACACCTACATGCTGGCCGCGCGCGAGACCGGTCGCGTCGCGGGTGGGCACCGCGTGCCCGCGCCCGCCTGGATCGACGGGCCCGTGAGCGTGGCGGGGGCGATCGGCACCACCGAGACCACCGCGCAGGTGCATCCCGCCCGCTTCACCGAGGCCCTGATCGAGGCGGCCCGGGCCCACGGCGCGAGCCTGCGCCTCGGCGTGGTCGAGGCGGTGGCGGCGCGCGACGGCGCCGCGCGCGGCGTGGTGGTGGACGGCCAGACCGTCGAGGCGGACGCGGTCGTGCTCGCGATGGGCCCGTGGACCGGGCGCATCGGCGGCGTGCGCCTGCCGCGCATCCACGGGCTCAAGGGCTACAGCGTGACGCTGGCCGCGCCCGACGTCCCCGCGCACGCGCTCTTCATGGACTACCGCACCGCGGACGGCGCCGCGCTCGAGCCCGAGATCATCCCTCGGCCCGACGGCACCGTGTACGTCTGCGGCATGGCCGACCGGCAGCCGCTGCCCGAGTCGGCGGAGGGCGTGGAGGTGAGCGAGGCGGGCTGCGCGGTCCTGGCCCGCGCGGCCGGCCGCGTCTCCGCCGCGCTCGCCGCGGCCGCCATCACGCGCCGGCAGGCCTGCTACCGCCCGGTCGCCGACGACGGCCTGCCGCTGATCGGCCCGGTGCCGGGGACTGCGGGCGCCTACGTGGCCACCGGCCACGGCCCCTGGGGCATGCTCAACGCGCCGGCCACCGGGCTCGGCCTGGCCGAGCTCATCACCGACGGCGCCGCGAGGTCGGTCGATCTGGACCCGTTCGACCCGACCCGACTGACCGCGGCCCGGATACGTCACTAACCGACCGGACGGACCGGAGGCGTCATGCGACGACTTGCCCTCACCGTTCTGCTGCTGTCCGCCCTCGCCATGCTCTCGACCCCCGCGGCGGCCGCGCCCGAAGGCACGATGACCTGGGGCCTCCACGTCACGCTGGCCGCCAAGTGGCTCGACCCGGCCGAGACCGAGGCCTTCATCAACCCGTTCATGGTGCTCTACGCGGTGCACGACGCGCTCGTGAAGCCGATGCCGGGCGGCGACAACACCCCGAGCCTGGCCGAGTCGTGGACCCAGTCGAAGGACGGCCTGATCTACGAGTTCGTGCTGCGGAAGAACGTGAAGTTCCACAACGGCGACCCGGTGACCGCGGAGGACGTGAAGTTCACGTTCGACCGGTACAAGGGGGCGGCGGCCAAGCTCCTGCACGACCGGGTGCGCGAGGTGCAGATCGTCGATCCCGGCCGCGTGCGCTTCCATCTGAAGGAGCCGTGGCCGGACTTCATGACGTTCTACGGGACCTCCGCCACCGGCGCCGCGTGGATCGTGCCCAAGAAGTACGTGGAGAAGGTGGGCGACGACGGCTTCAAGAAGGCGCCGATCGGGGCGGGCCCGTACCGGGTGGTGAGCTTCACGCCCGGAGTGGAGCTGGTGATGGAGGCCTTCGAGGGCTACTGGCGGAAGGTCCCCTCGGTGAAGCGCCTCGTCTTCCGCAGCATGCCGGACGAGACCACGCGCGCCGCCGCGCTCAAGGCGGGCGACGTCGACATCGTCTACCTGCTGAGCGGGCCCACCGCGGAGGAGGTCAAGCGGTCCCCGGGCCTCCGGCTCGTCGCCGCGATGCCGCCCGGGGTGGTCTTTCTCGACCTGCCCGAGCAGTGGGACCCGAAGTCGCCGTGGCACGACCTGCGGGTGCGCCAGGCCGCCGGCTACGCGCTGGACCGGGCCGGGCTCAACCAGGCCGAGACGCTCGGCCTCTCGCGGCCGACGGGCGGCCTGATCCCGCGCGTGCTCGACTTCGCGCGCGCCTACGACCCGCCCGCCTACGATCCGGCGCGCGCCAAGCGCCTGCTCGCGGAGGCCGGCTTCCCCAACGGCTTCGACGCGGGCGACCTGACCCCGTTCCCGCCGTTCTTCTCGCTCGCCGAGGCGATCGGCAACTACCTGCAGGCGGTCGGCATCCGCACGCGCCTGCGCACGATGGAGCGCGCGACCTTCCTCACCTCGTGGCGCGAGCACAAGCTGCGGGGCGTGATCATGGGCCTGGGCGCGCCGGCCGGCAACGCGGCGACCCGCATCGAGGTGTACGCGACCAAGGGCGGCATCTACTCGTCCGGCGAGGTCCCGGAGATCGAGACCCTCTTCCAGCGCCAGGCGCGCGAGCTCGATCGCAAGAAGCGCGAGGGCATGCTGCACCAGATCCAGCAGATCATGCACGATCGCGCGATGTACGTGCCGGTCTATGAGCTGGCCTTCCTCTGGGGGGTCGGCGCCCGGGTCGAGGAGGCGTGCGTGGATCACATCAAGGGCTTCTCGTACTCCGCCCCGTACGAGGACCTGCGGCTCAAGGCGCCGCGATAGGAGGCAGACCGACCATGGATATCGTCGACTCGCAGGTGCACCTCTGGGCCGCGGAGAGCCCGAGCCGCCCGTGGCCGCCCGGCCGCGCGCCGGAGGCCCAGAAGCCCTACCAGATCCTCAAGGAGACGCTGCTCTTCCAGATGGACCTGGCCAAGGTGCGGCGCATGGTCCTGGTGCCGCCCTCGTGGGAGGGCGACCGCAACGACATGGCGCTCGAGGCCGCGCGCAGCTATCCCGACCGCTTCGCGGTGATGGGGCGGCTGGCGCTCCAGGATGAGGCGAGCCGCGCGCTGGTGGCCGACTGGCGCAAGCAGCCCGGCATGCTCGGCATGCGCTTCACCTTCCACAACGAGCACTACCGCCACTTCCTCACCGACGGCACCGCGGACTGGCTCTGGCCCGCCGCCGAGAAGGCGGGCGTCCCGCTGATGGTCCTCGTGCCCGGCGCGCTCGATCACCTCGACCGCATCGCGGGCCGGCACCCCGGCCTCAAGCTCGTGATCGACCACGTGGGGATCAGCGTGCGCGGCCGAGCCCCCAAGGTCTTCGAGGAGCTGCCCGCGGTGTGCGCGCTGGCCCGGCACCCGAACGTCGCGGTGAAGGCCTCCGGGATGCCGTCGCTCTCCGCCGAGCCCTATCCGTTTCGCGACCTGCACGGCGCCATCCGCCAGCTCGTCGACGCCTTCGGGCCGCGCCGCGTCTTCTGGGGCACCGATCTCACCCGCATGCCGTGCACCTACTACGAGTGCATCAGGCTCTTCACCGAGCACCTGCCCTGGCTCGAGGGGGACGACCTCGAGTGGGTGATGGGCCGCGGCGTCTGCGAGTGGCTGGGCTGGCCGCTCTCGCGCGCGTGAGCGACGCGCCTCAGCGGCCGATCGGCTCCAGGCGGACGATCCGGCCGCGGGTCTCGTCGGTGAGGAGGTAGACCGCGCCGTCCGGCCCCTGGCGCACGTCCCGGATCCGCTCGTCGAGCTCGGCGAGGTAGCGCTCCTCGAGCACGACCCGGTCGCGCTCGAGCCGGAGCCGCACGAGCCCCCCGGGTCGGAGCGAGCCGACCAGCAGGTCCCCTCGCCATTCGGGGAACGCGGAGCCGGTGTAGAAGACCGCGCCGGACGGGGCGATCACCGGGTCCCAGTAGTAGACCGGCTGCTCCATCCCCGGCTTCGCGGTGCCGATGCCGATGCGGACTCCCGAGTAGTCGAGCCCGTAGGTGATGACCGGCCACCCGTAGTTCTTCCCCGCCTCGGGATGGTTCAGCTCGTCGCCGCCCATCGCGCCGTGCTCCACCGTCCACAGGCGCCCCTGCGGGTCCAGCGTCGCGGCCTGCACGTTGCGATGCCCGTAGGACCAGATCTCGGGCCGCGCGCCCGCGCGGCCGACGAAGGGATTGTCGCGGGGGATCGAGCCGTCGGGATTGATGCGCACGATCTTGCCGAGCGTCGTCGAGAGATCCTGCGCGCGCTCCCGGTAGGCGAAGCGCTCGCCGAGCGTGACGAAGAGCGTGCCGTCCGGGCGGAAGACCAGGCGCGAGCCCCAGTGGTTCGGCCCCTCCACCTTGGGCTGCTGCCGCCAGATCACCTGCGTGCCCTCGAGCCCGCGCGGCCCCAGGCGGCCGCGCGCCACCGCGGTCCCGGCGCCGCCCTCGCCCGGCTCGGCGAAGGAGAGGTAGACCAGGTGGTCCTGGGCGAAGGTCGGGCCGAGCGCGACGTCGAGCAGTCCGCCCTGCCCCCGCGCGAACACCGCCGGCACGCCGGCGAGCGGCGCCGAGAGCCCGCCGCCGGTGACGATCCGGAGCCGGCCCGGCCGCTCGGTCACCAGCAGGCGCCCGTCGGGCAGGAACGCGAGGCCCCAGGGACGCTCGAGCCCGCGCGCCACGTCGACCACCCGCGCGGCGAGCTTCACCGAGGGTGGCGTGGGAGACCGCGGCGCCTCCTGCGCCCACGCGGGCCCGACCAGGAGGGCGACCGCGGCGAGAACGAGCCCGAGCGCGCTCAGAACGCGACCGGCAGCGACACGAGCCCCCGCAGCGTGAGGCTCTGCCGGTGCTCCGGCCGCTGGCCGGCCAGGGCCAGCTTGGGCAGCCGCCGCAGTAGGGTGTTGATCGCGATCTGGCCCTCCATGCGCGCGAGCGGCGCGCCCAGGCAGAAGTGGATGCCCATGCCGAAGGCGATGTGCCGGTTGTCGCCACGGGTGATGTCGAGGCGGTCCGGATCCGGGAACTGGGCCGGGTCGCGGTCGGCCGCGCCCAGGAAGGGCATCACCATCTCGCCCTTGGGGATGGTGCGCCCGCCGATCGTGATGTCCTCGCTCGGGATGCGCGCGGTGCGCTGCACCGGCCCGTCGTAGCGCAGCAGCTCCTCGACCGCGCCGCCGATGAGCGCGGGGTCCTCCCGGAGGCGCCGGAGCTGCTCGGGGTGGCGCAGGAGCGCGAGGATACCGTTGCCGATCAGGTTCACGGTGGTCTCGTGCCCGGCGACCAGCAGCAGGATGCAGGTGGCCAGCAGCTCCTCCTCGTCGAGCGTGTCCCCCGCCTCCTCGGCCGCGATGAGCGCCGAGAGCATGTCCTCCCGCGGGGCGGCCCGGCGCTCCGCGATCAGCTCGCGGAAGTACTCCGCGAGGGCCCGGCGCCCGGTGATGCTCCGCTTGCCCACCTCGGAGTCGGGCGGCAGCATGATCGCGTCGAGCCCGCGCGCGATGTCGAGGCCCCACTGCTTGAACCGCTCGTGGTCGCGCACCGGCACCCCGAGCATCTCGCAGATCACGTTCACCGGGAGCGGATAGGCGAACTCGTCGATCAGGTCCATCTCGCCCCGGGCCTCCAGCTGGTCGAGGAGCCCGTCCACGATCTGCTGGATGCGCGGGCGCAGGCTTTCCAGCGCCTTCGGGGTGAAGGCCTTGCTGACCAGGCCCCGCAGCCGGGTGTGGTCCGGCGGATCCCGGTCGAGCATCGACAGGCCGAGCCCGGGCGGCACCGCCATCCCGAAGCGCGCGGCCACGAAGGCGGCGATCGGCTCCTTGATCAGGCGGGGGTCCCGCAGCGAGGCGATCACGTCCGCGTAGCGGGTGAGCACCCAGAAGCCGAGCGGGCTGTGGTGGACGGGATCCTGGCTGCGCAGCACGTGGTAGGTCGGGTACGGATCCTCCACGAACGCCGGATCCATCGGGTTGAACTGAACGTCGGCCATGTCGGGCCCTCCCGCGGCCATTCTACATCTGCTAGAGTCTCGGCAACCCCCCGGAGCAGCCCGGCGGAAAAGGAGAGGTTATGGCCACGATCACCGGCTCGGAAGTGCTGGCGCAGGCGCTCAGGTCGCAGGGTACCGACACGATGTTCTACCTGATGGGCGGACCCATGCTCGAGACCGAGGCCGCCTGCATCAAGCTGGGCATCCGCGCCATCGACACCCGCCACGAGCAGGCGGCGGCCCTGGCCGCCCACGCCTGGACGCGGGTGACGCGGCGGCCGGGGGTGGCCATGGGCTGCTCGGGCCCCGGCGCCATCAACCTGGCCACCGGGGTGGCCAACGCCTTCACCGACTGCGCCCCGCTCATCGCCATCGGCGGCTCGAGCCCGCGGGTCTATCTGGGCATGGAGGCCTTCCAGGAGATCGACCAGGTCGCGCTCATGAAGCCCATCACCAAGTGGGCCGAGCGCATCTACGACGCCCGGCGCATCCCCGACGTGGTGGACACCGCGTTCCGGCAGGCGACCTCCGGGCGCCCCGGCCCGGTGTACATCGACATGCCGGGCGACATCCTGGGCGAGAAGATCGAGGAGGAGCAGCTCCACTATCCCGGGCCCTGGAAGCCGGCGCCGCGGACCCTGGGCGACCCGGGCGCGGTGCGGGAGGCCATCGCGCTGCTCGCGAAGGCGGAGCGGCCGGTGATCGTCGTGGGCAGCGGGGTCTGGTGGTCCGACGGCGCCGCCGCGCTGCAGGCCTTCGTGGAGGCCACCGGCATCCCGTTCTACACCACCCCGATCTCGCGCGGCCTGATCGCCGAGGATCACGAGCTGGCCTTCCTCAACGCGCGCAGCAAGGCCTTCACCGAGGCGGACGTGGTGCTGGCCGTCGGTACGCGGTTCAACTGGGTGGTCCAGTTCGGCCGCCCGCCGCGCTTCGCGGCCGATCTCAAGGTGATCCACGTCGACATCAATCCCACCCAGCTCGGCCACAACCGCTCCGTCGATGTGCCCATCGCGGGCGACGCGCGCGCGGTGCTCGAGCAGCTCCGCGCGGAGGCCGAGGGCAAGCTCGCCCCCAAGCGCTACGCGGCCTGGACCGGCAAGCTGCGCACGCTCGACGCCGAGAAGGGCGCCGAGCAGGACAAGGCCATGAGTCGGGAGGAGACCCCGATCCACCCGCTGCGCCTCTGCAAGGAGATCCGCGACTTCGTGCGGCGCGATTCCATCCTCGTGGTGGACGGCCAGGAGATCCTGAACTTCGGCCGCCAGGCCATCCCCACCTACGTGGCCGGCCACCGGCTCAACTCGGGCGCCTTCGGGACCATGGGCGTGGGCCTGCCCTTCGGGGTGGGCGCCAAGGTCGCCAAGCCCGACGCCCAGGTGCTGGTGCTGCACGGCGACGGCTCCTACGGCATCAACGCGATGGAGATCGACACCGCGGTGCGCCACAAGATCCCGGTGGTGGTGGTGATCAGCAACAACGGCGGCTGGACCGCCGACGCCCCGTGGACGCGGCCCCTGCCCAAGCCCGGGCGCAACCTCGGCCACACCCGCTACGATCGCGTCGCGCAGGAGCTGGGCGCGCACGGCGAGTACGTGGAGAAGCCGCACGACATCCGCCCGGCCCTCGAGCGCGCGTTCGCCTCGGGCAAGCCGGCGGTGGTCAACGTCATCACCGACTCGAAGGCGCGGGCGCAGACCGTCCGCTTCTCGGCCTACACCACGTAGCGGGAGGCACCGACCATGGCCCAGGCCCTCGCCGGGATCCGCGTCCTCGACCTCACCCAGTACGAAGCCGGTCCGTCCGCCACCCAGATGCTGGCGTGGCTCGGCGCCGACGTCATCAAGATCGAGCCACCCACCGGGGAACCGGGACGCACCGCGCTCTCCGACAAGCGCGGCGAGGACGCGTGGTTCTTCCTGCTGCTCAACTCGGGCAAGAAGGGCGTCACGCTCAATCTGAAGTCGGAGCGCGGCCAGGCCATGTTTCTCGAGATGGTCAAGACCGCGGACGTCCTCGTGGAGAACATGGGCCCCGGCGCCATGGAGCGCCTGGGGCTCGGCTGGGAGGCGCTCCACCGGCTGAACCCGCGCCTGATCGCGGCCTCCGTGAAGGGCTTCGGCGGCGGCGGGCCCTACGCGGAGTACAAGAGCTTCGAGTGGATCGCGCAGGCCATGGCCGGCGCGATGAGCATGACCGGCTCGCCCGACGGCCCGCCGACCAAGGCCATCGGCGGGCTGGCCGACACCGGCGCGGGCCTGCACACCGCGATCGGCATCCTCGCCGCCATCATCCAGCGCCAGACCACCGGGAAGGGCCAGCAGGTCGAGGTCGCCCAGCAGGAGGCGGTGGTGAACCTGCTCCGCATCCACCTGCGCGAGAGCTACGCCACCGGCAAGCCGGCCCCGCGGCAGGGCAACCGCTCCGCGGCCGCCGCGCCGTCCAACATCTACCGCTGCAGCCCGGGCGGGCCCAACGACTACGTGTTCATCCACTGCGCCACCGTGGAGATGTGGAAGGCGCTGACCCGGATCGTGGGGCGCCCCGAGATGGCCGAGGACGCGCGCTATCACGACCGGCGCGACCGGGTGGCGATCGTCGACGAGGTCGACGGCATGATCGAGGCGTGGACCGAGAAGCGGAACAAGCACGAGGTCATGGAGATCATGGCCGGGGCCGGCGTCCCCTGCGGCGCGGTCCTCGATTCCACCGAGGTGCTGGCCGATCCGCATCTCCGCAAGCGCCGCTTCATCGTGGATCTGGAGCATCCGCGCCGCGGGCCCTACCCGATGCCCGGCAACCCGGTGCGCCTCTCCGATTCGCCCACCGACGTGACGCGCTCGCCTCTCCTGGGCGAGCACAACACCGAGGTCTACAGCCGCCTGCTCGGCTACAAGCCCGAGCAGATCGACCAGCTCAAGCGCGACGGCGTCATCTGAGGAGAAGGAAATGAGCGACAACCAAGCCGTAGTGGTCGACCCCGCAGCCCCGGGCCGCCTCGTCCTCCGCCCGGTCCCCGCCCCCACCCCCGACCGCGGCGAAGCCATCGTGCGCGTCCGCGCCATCTCGCTCAACCGCGGCGAGGTCCGCCGCTCGACGATGGCTCCCGCGGGCTGGCGCCCGGGTTGGGACCTGGCCGGCACCGTGGAGCGCGCCGCCTCCGACGGCTCCGGCCCCAAGGCCGGCGCGCGCGTGGTCGGCTTCCTGCCCGAAGGCGCCTGGACCGAGCGCGCCGCGGTCCCGACCCACGCCCTCGCCGAGCTCCCCGCCAAGGTCACGTTCTCGCAGGCCGCGACCTTCCCGGTGGCCGGCCTCACCGCGCTCCACGCGCTGGGCAAGAACGGCCCGATCCTCGGCAAGCGCGTGCTCGTCACCGGCGCCACCGGCGGCGTGGGCGACTTCGCGGTGCAGCTCGCGCACCTGGGCGGCGCGCACGTGACCGGCGCGGTCCGTCGCGCGGACCAGACCGCGGCGGTGCGCCAGCTCGGCGCCCACGAGGTCACGGTCGGCGACGACATCCCGCCCGCGCCCAAGTACGACCTGATCATCGAATCGGTCGGCGGGCGCACGCTCGGTACCGCGCTCGCCGCGCTCGAGCGGGGCGGGGTCTGCGTCACCCTCGGCGTCTCCGCCTCCGCGGAGGTGACCTTCGACACCCGGACGTTCTTCGCCACCGGCCGCACCCAGCTCTACGGCTTCTACCTCTTCACCGAGCTCGGCAACGAGCCGGCCGCGGTCGGCCTGCGCCGCCTCGCCGACCTGGTGGCCGCGGGCCAGCTCGCGCCTCACATCAGCGTGGAGCGACCGTGGAGCGACATCGCCCAGGTCGCGGCGGACCTGATGGCCCGCAAGTACCCGGGCAAGGCGGTGCTGACCCTCGGCTGAGCCGATGCCGCGCCTCGACCGGCTGCCCCCGCTCAACCGCAACAACCTGCTGATGCTGCCGGTGCAGGACAACGACACCGCGCCGTTCACGCGCCCCGCCACTGCCCTCCCCGGCTGCCGCCTGGCCATCGTCACGACCGCGGGCCTCCATCGGCGCGGCGACCGGCCGTTCGGCCCCGGCGAGCAAACCTTTCGAATACTCCCGGCAAACGCGCTCGCCGCCGACATCGTCCAGAGCCACACGAGCCTCGGCTTCGATCGGACCGCCACGATGCGCGACCTGAACATCTCGTTCCCCGTGGACCGCCTCCGCGAGCTGATCGCCCGGGGCGAGCTGGGCGGCACCGGGCCGCACCACTACTCCTTCATGGGCGCGCAGCGGGATCTCAAGCGCATCCAGGAGGAGACCGGGCCCGAGGTCGGCCGGCGGCTCCGCGACGAGGGCGTCCAGGTCGCCCTGATCACGCCCACCTGACCGTTCTGCACGCACACCGGTGGTGTGCTGGCCCGCGCGCTCGAGACCGAGGGCATCGCGACCACGTCGATCAGCATGGTCCGCGAGCACACGGAGAAGGTGAAGCCGCCGCGCGCCCTCTTCGTGCCGTTCCCCTTCGGCTACGCCCTGGGCCGCCCCGACGACCCCGAGCTCCAGCATCGCGTCCTGCGCGCCGCCCTCGATCTGCTCGCCGAGCCCGCGGGCCCGGTGCTCCGCGACTTCCCCGACGAGGCCGAGCCCGGCGTGGAGCCGCCCGCCCCCGCCCAGGCCTCCGCGATCGCGCCCGCCGCCTCGGTGCCGGACGACCCCGCGCTCGAGACCGCGCAGATGCGCCAGTACCACGAGCAGTGGCTCGGGCTCCGCGGCGGCCGCACCGCCTTCGGGCTCTCCGGCGTGCCGGCCACGCGCTTCCGCGGCGTGGTGCGCTTCCTCCAGGCCTTCGCGGCCGGCGAGGCCGCGGACATGGAGGAGCGCCCGGCCGAGCTCCCGCTGCCGAGCTTCATCCGCTCCTGCGCGGACGACTGGAAGGCGCTCTACTTCGAGGGGCGTCTCGCCATGAAGCCCGGTGTCACCGGCGACGACGTCGCGCGCTGGTTCTGGGGGGAGACGGCGGCCGGGCAGGTGCTGCGGCGCGTCCGCGACCGGCTGGAGGCCTCCGAGGACCCGCGCTGGAAGGCGGCCGCCTTCGGAGTGGCGCGCTAGGGCTCGAGGCGGGGCGTTTCCGCGGAAGCGCGCGCCCGCGGGTGCAGCACGTCGATCGCCCAGCCCACGTCGAGCCGCTCCCCGAGCCACCCCGGGCATCCCGTCCGCGCATGAAGACGAAGCCCCTGCGCGTCGTGACACTGGCGGAGGGCCACGACGGGCTCGTCGGGCACGGGGGCGAGCGGAGGCACATCGGGCAGCGGTCGGCCATCTGGCCGCCGGAAGCTGAGCGTGCCGTCGAGCTCACGCGCAACCCGATAGCCCTCCTCGTGGACCGCACGATGATGCCTCCGGCAGAGCAAGACAAGATTCGCCAGCGTGGTTGGGCCACCGTTAGCCCAGTGGCGCACATGATGCCCCTGCCCGATCCGCACCCGGCAGCCCGGGAAGCGACAGCTTCGATCTCGGTGGTGCAGCGCCCGCCGCAGCGCGGGCGGAATTGTCCGGGTGCGGGCACCGACCTCGACCAGCCGGCCCGCCGGATCATGACGCATCACCACCCGGCTCGCGTCGCACGCCAGCCGCCGTGACGTTTCCGCGGAAACGTGGATCCCCTCCTCGAGCGCGGATTGGCCGGGCTGTGCTGGATCCACCAGCGCGGCGGCGTCCACGTGGACCACCACCTGGTACCGCTCCGCCCCGGTGCCGGGATCGAGTCCCTGGTGCAGCGCCGTCTCGGCGAGCAGAGCGAGCGCATCCGCCTGCCGCTGTGCTCGGGCCGGGGGTTCGACCGCCGGGTCGGGAGCGGCGGCAGCCGCATCGCCGCGCCGGGCCCGCTGATACAGCGTCTCACGGGCCGCGTCGAGCGCGCGCATGAGCAGCGCACCAACTTCCGGGGCGAGCCGGCCCCGGATCACCAGCGTCCCATCCTCCTCCTGGTGCACGTGCAGCGCGCGGCGCGCGTGCTGCCGGGCCGCCTCGCGGGCCTCGGCCAGCCGATCCACCCGCCGCCAGCCTCGTACGATCCGCTCGACGTGGGCGGCTGTCCCGGCGCGCCCCACCGCGAGCAGCCGAGCTTCCGTCTCCGGCGTGGCCACGCGGGTCAGCGCGCGCACCTTGGCGTAGGAGAGCTCGCCGCGCGCCAGGGCCTCGGCCAGCCGCGGCAACGTCTCGAGGGCCCGCGCGACCCGGACCCGCTCCCGCGCTGCGCCGAGGTCGAGGCCCACGCGCCAGGCGAGCCAGTCGGCGCAGGAGCGGAAGCCGCTGTTCCAGCCGCCGCGGGCGTCGAACTCGCGGATCAGGGCGAGCAGGCGCGCGGTCGCCGCGTCCAGGTGCGCGGACAGCTCGGCGATCTCGTCGCCGAGGCGCTCCAGTGCGGCGATGGGTTCTGGCGTGGCGGACACGGTTTGCGCCGGGATCGGCATGGTGCGCCCTCCTTCTGCTGAAGCGACTCTACACCATGGTTTCCGGCCCCACCGGAAGCCACGGAGGGAAGCGATGGCGGCAGGAGGAATGGTTTCTGATGTCGGCATTGCCGATCGCGCACTCACGGCCCAGAGCTCGCCGATGGGCCGGCACATGCCGCGGGTCGACCGCGCCTGACCGAGCTATCCGGCGAACGCCGTCAAGCGGAAAACGCCGACGACGACGTGAAGCGGCGGGGCCCCGAGCCGGGCGGTCCCGCCTCTCGCCTCTACTCCGCGAGCCACACCGTGTCGAGCTGGCAGTTCAGGAAGTGGCTCGGCGTGATCGACCAGCCGCGCACCCTGGAGAGATACGGCACGATGCGGTTCCACTGGAAGGTCATGATGTAGTGGACCTCGTCGTCGTAGAGGCGCTTCTCGAAGGTGCGCAGCAGCTTGCGGCGCTCCTCCGGGTCGGTGGCGCGGGACTGGCGCTGGTAGAGATCGTCCATCACCGTGTCCTTGTGGCGGCTGAAGTTGACCGGTGAGGTCGTCAGGAACCAGTGCAGGTCCATGTCCGGCTCGACGATGGAGTTGCACGGGGCGTTGGTGGACACCTCGAAGTCGCCGGCCTTCTGGGCCTGGAGCCACGCGGCGGACTCGAGGGTCACCTGCTTGACGTTGAGGCCGACCTGCCGCCACTGGTCGATGAGCCAGATGCCCACCGGCTCGTAGGGCTGCGGGACCCCGCGGTTGGTCAGGGTGAACGAGAGCCCCTCCGCGCCGGCTTCCTTCAGGAGGCGCCGAGCCTCGGCGCGCGATGCGTTGATGTCGGGGCCGTAGCCGGCCAGCTTGGCCAGCTCCTCCTGCGGGGTGGCCCACGGCGTCCCCGGGACCTGGATCCCCGCGACGTCCTTCACGATCGCGATGCGCGAGAGGGCCTTCGAGCCCGCGTAGCGGTCCAGCGCCAGCGAGAGGGCGCGGCGGACGCGCTTGTCGCCGAAGGGCTTCTTCTCCTGGTTCATCGCCACCTGGATCGAGCAGTTCCAGGCGCTCTCCTGCACCGTGATCTTGTTGCCGAGCGCCTGCACCAGGCCGTCCCGCTGCGACGGGGTGAAGCCGCGGAACTGGATCATGGCGCGCTCGCCGCGGATGGCCGACACCTGCGCGCTCGCGTCCTGGATGAAGACGGCGCGGTAGCCGTCGAGATAGGGCTTGCCCTTGTCCCAGTAGTCCGGGTTCTTCTTGCCCACCCAGTGCGAGCCGCGCACGTACTCGACGAACTTGAAGGGGCCGGTGCCCATGATGTTCTTCTCGTACCAGTGGGGGTCCCGGGCGAGGATCTCGGCCTTGTAGATGTAGTTCCAGGGCGACGACACGTTGGCGATGAAGGAGGCCTCGGGCGCCTTGAGGCGGAACACCACCGTGTCCGCGTTCGGCGCCTCCACCGACTCGACCCCGCGGTAGGCGGCCTTGCGGCTCGAGATCACGCCGGCGGGCGGGAAGATGATGTGGTCGTAGGAGGCCTTCACGTCGGCCGAGGTCATGACGCTGCCGTCGTGGAACTTGACCCCGCGACGGACCTTGAAGGTGTAGGTGCGCTTGTCCGGGGAGACCGTCCAGGACTCGGCCAGGTCGCCCACGAACTTGGTGCCGGTCCGGTCGGTCGGATCCACCCGCATGAGCGTGTTGTAGTGGGGCGCGGTCGGGTGGAGCATCGCGAACGTCTCCTCGCGGTGCCCGTCGAAGCCGGGCGGCTCCGCCGCCACCACGAAGATCAGCTCGCCGCCGGCCCGCGGCTGCTCCTGGGCGATCCCCGGCGCGGGCGCGCCGAGAGCGAGCGAGAGGACCAGGCAGCCGAGGAGCGCCAGCGATCGCAGGGACCGGGTCATTTCCTACCTCCGAGAGGGGTTGGGGTGCTCAGCGGGTCTTGAGTCTGGGCAGGAGGTGCCGCGCGGCCTCGTCGACCTGCGCGAGCTGGTCGCCGCCCGCGAAGCGCAGGGCCAGGTGGCGGGCGCCTGCGTCGATCCAGCGTTGCAGCCACTCCACGCAGCCCTCCACCGGCCCCGCGTAGGTGGCCTGGCGGGCCATGAGGGCCGCGGCGGGAGCCGAGTAGTACGTCTCGAGGAACGTGTGGAGGCGCTGCTCGGCAGCGGCCCGGCTCGGATCGAGGGCCAGCGTGACGTAGGCCGCGCCGGCCACCGCGTCCGCGGGGCGCCCGGCCGCGCGGGCCGCGGCCTGGATGCGCGGGAAGTGCTCGGCGAAGAACTCCACGGTCGGGCCGGTCGGGAACCACGCGTCGAAGCGCGCGGCCTCGCGGAAGGCGGTGGGGCCGCTGCCGCCGATCCAGATCGGCGGGCCGCCGGGCCGGTGCGGCTTGGGCTCGACGGTGGAGCCGTCGAGCGTGAAGTGCTTGCCGCTGAAGGTGACCCCGTCGCGCGTCCAGAGCGCGCGGCAGATCTCGAGCGTCTCCAGGAAGCGGCCGACCCGCCGGTCCCACGGCACGCCGCACGCCGCGAACTCCTTGCGAATGGCGGGGCCGTCGGCGGCGATACCAACCCCCAGGATCACCCGCCCCTCGGCCACGCGGTCCACCGTGCCGATCAGGTGCGCGAGCACCACCGGGTTGCGCAGCGCGGGCAGCAGCACCCCGGTGCCCAGGCGCACCCGGCGCGTGCGCGCCGCGATGGCGGCCATCAGGGTGAGCGGCTCGTGGCGCGGCCGCGCGGTGATCGAGTCGCCGATCCACACCGAGTCGAAGCCCGCGGCCTCCGCGCGCTCGGCCATGGCGATCAGCGGGCCGGTCTCCGGGCGGCCGGACATGATGCTCTCGCGGGTGGGGATGAGGACGCCGAGCTCGACCGCCATGGCTACCTCCCGATCAGGGTTTCGACTTCGCGAATCAGCGGCGACGACTCGAGCCCGGCCCGGAGTCCGGGATCCCGGGTGGTCGCGCGCAGCCCCGTGATGATAGCCCAGGCCGCGCGATAGCGCGCGAGGGCCTCGTCGCGCCGGCCCCGCGCGGCGTCGAGCCGTCCGAGCGCGACGTGGCTCAGCCAGGTCTGGCGCGGCTGGCCGATCGCCTCCGCGAGGGCGAACGAGCGCCGCAGCGCGTCGTCGGCCTCGTCCCACGCCCGCCGGGCGGTGGCGCTCTCGCCCTTGATGCGCCAGGCCCAGGACTCGAACTTGCGCGAGCGCGTCGGCACGCTCAGCTCGAGGCTCTGCTCGGCGAGCCGGCGCGCCCGGTCGGGGTCGCCCTGCAGCAGCGCGAGCTGGCCCTCGCTCGCGTGACAGTGCATCGCGTAGCGCCAGGTCATCCAGCGGGAGGGCGGTGGGTGGTGGACGATGTGACTCGACTCCGCCAGCGCGTCGGCCGCGCTCGCGAGATCGCCCCGGACCATCCAGGCGTCGGCCTCGTTGTTCCGGATGAACGCGCGGCGCTCGGCCCCGGTCCCGTGCCCGGCGCGGGACGAGCGTCCGGTCACCTCGTAGGACTGCTCGGACAGGTCCATGCCCCGCTCGAGATCGCCACACTCCAGGTAGAGCCAGCCGAGCGTGTTCTGGAAGCGAGGGATGAAGGCGTCGTCGCCGATCCGTTCGGCGAGGGCCAGCCCTTCGGTCAGGGCGGCGAGCCCGGCGTCGTACTCGCCCGCGTCGTTCAGCGCCGCTCCCTGATTCCAGAAGCAGCGCAGGAGCGGGACGACCAGGCGATGCTCGCGGGCGAGGCCGGCCCCCTCGCCCGCCAGCTCCAGGCTCGCCCGGTAGTCGCCCTGCCACGCCGAGTGCATCGCGAGTATGTGCAGCGCCAGGGCCTGCCGGGCGGGATCGCCGACCGCCCGCCCGATGGCCAGCGCGCGCGCCACGTCATCCTTCGCCGCGTCGAGGCGGCCGCTGACCGCGTGCACGTACCCGCGGACATACAAGCCGCCGGCCAGTGGCCGCTGGGCTCCCGCGGTCTCGGCCAGATCGATCCCCTCCTGCGCGCGCTCCAGCGCCGCCGGAAAGTCCTCGGCCCACTGCAGCGCCGAGGCGCACTGGATCAGCGCATAGGCCTCCGCGGGCCGGTCCTGCACGCGCCGGGCCAGGTCGACGACGGTCTCGGCCGCCTCGCGCGAGCGCTCGAAGTCAGCGACGCCGAAGAAGAGGTCCGCGCGCGCGGAGTGGATGGCCATCAGCGTCGGCGCGGGCGGGCCATCCGCGAGCCGCTCGGCAGCGGCCAGGGCCTCTCCGTAGAGATCGATCGCCTGCCGCAGGCCGAAGGCCTGGGTCGCCTTCTCGGCGGCCCGCATCAGGTAGGCGAGGGCCCGCTCCGCGTCGTCGGTGTGCGAGAAGTGATGGGCGAGGACCTCGTAGAGCTCGGGCAGGCGATCGGCGTAGAGCTCCTCGATGGCGGTGCCCACCAGCCGGTGAAGCTCCCCGCGGCGCTGCACGAGCAGCGAGGCGTAGGCCACGTCCTGGGTCAGCGCGTGCTTGAATGCGTAGGCCAGCTCGGGCAGCCGGCGCCGCTCGAGGATGAGCTCGAGCGCGCTCAGCTCGCGCAGGGCGCCGTCGGTCCCGTCCCCGATCTGCGAGACGCGGTCGACCAGGCGTCGGCCGAACTCGCGCCCGATCACCGAGGCGAGCTGGAGGGTGAGCTTGGGCGCCTCGGCGAGGCGGTCGATCCGCGCCGCGATCACGTCCTGGACGGTGCCGGGGATCGCGATCTGGGCCAGCGGCCGGGTGAGGGCGAGGCGCCCTTCCACCCGCTGCAGCGCCCCGCTCTCCTCCAGCGACCGGACCAGCTCCTCGGTGTAGAAGGGGTTGCCCTCGGCCTTCGCCGCGACGAGGGAGCGCAGATCCGCGGGAAGCCGGTCGACCCCGAGGATGGACTCCGCGATGCGCGCGCTCTCCTCCGTCGACAGGGCGGCGGGCACGACCCGCGTGAAGTAGCTCCGCTCCCCGAACGGATTCGCGTACCCGGGCCGGTAGCTGAACACGAGCAGCACCCGAAGGGCCGGCACGCTCTCGATCAGGGCGGTCAGGAACGCCTCGCTCGCGCCGTCCATCCAGTGCAGATCCTCGATCACGACCACCTGCGGCCGCCGCTCGGTGCTCCGGACCAGCACGCGGCGCAGCGCCTCGAAGGTCTCCCCGCGCCGCTGCGCGGGACTCATCGCCCGGACCTCGGCGCTGCCCGGATCGACCGAGAGCAGCGTCCGGAGATACGGGGCGGCGGACGCGAGATCCGCGCCGATGGCGGCCAGGCCCATCTCGATCCTCTCGGCGATCGCCGCCTCGCTGTCCCCTTCCTCGATCCCGAGCTGCCGTCGTAGCAGGTCCACCAGCGGGTGGAAGGTCATCGCCCGCCCGAAGGAGAGACAGCGCCCTTCCTGCCAGTCGGCCCGCCCGGCGATCCGCCCGCGCATCTCGGCGAGCAGGCGCGACTTGCCCATCCCCGCGTCGGCCACCAGGAACGCCACCTGCCCCTCGCCGCCGGCGGCGCGCTCGAAGGCCTCGAGGAGCAGGCGCAGCTCGCGCTCGCGGCCCACGAACGGGGTGAGCCCTCGATCGGCGGCGACCTCCAGCCGCGTCCTGGTCTCGCGGGCGGCCACCACTTCCCACGCGGCGATCGCCTCCGCCTTGCCCTTGACCGTCATCTCGCCGAGCGACCGCGTCTCGAAGTAGCCGTGCACCAGGCGGTGGGTCGCCTCCGAGATCGTCACCCGCCCGGGCTCGCCCACCTGCTGCATGCGGGCCGCCACGTTGGTGGCGTCGCCCACCGCGGTGTAGTCCATCCGCAGGTCGCTGCCGATGCTGCCCACCACCACCAGGCCGGTGTTCAGCCCCTGGCGGGCCTGGAAGCGGATGCCGCGCGGCCGCAGCTCGGCCTGGTAGGCCTCCAGCGCGCGCGCAATGCCGAGCGCGGCGTGCACGGCCCGGATCGCGTGGTCCTCGTGCGCGATCGGCGCGCCGAAGATCGCCATGATCCCGTCCCCCAGGAACTGGTTGACCGTGCCCTCGTAGCGGTGCACCTCGGCCAGCATCAGGTCGAAGGCGCGGCTCATGAGCCGGTGGACCTCTTCGGGATCGAGCCGCTCGGACAGCGACGTGAAGCCCGAGACGTCGACGAACAGCACCGTGACCTGCTTGCGCTCGCCCTTGAGCGCGGCGCCGGTGGTGAGGATCTTCTCGGCCAGGTGCCGGGGCGTGTAGGAGCGGGGCGACAGAGACTCGGCGACGGGCGCGGGCCCCGATCCGAGCGCACCGCCGCACTGGTGGCAGAAGCGGTTGGCCGGCGGGTTCGACGCCTGGCAGGCGGGACAGACCGCGGCCAGGCGTGCGCCGCAGCCGCCACAGAACTGAGCGGCCGCGGGATTCGCCTGACCGCAGGCTGAGCAGGTCATGTACCGGGTGGGGAGCTAGACCTCCCGCCAGGCGCTGGCCTGGTCGAGAGCGGCGGCGGCCTCGGCGTCGAGCCGGAGCTCGATCGCGCCCGCGAGCTCCTTGACCTGCGCCGGGGTGGTGGCGCTCGCGATCGGCGCGGTGATGCCGGGCCGGTGCGCGAGCCACGAGAGCGAGACCTGCGCGGGCGTCGCGTTGACCGCGGCGGCCACCTTCAGGACCGCGGCCAGCACCCGGAAGCCGCGGTCGTTCATGTAGGTCTTCTCGACCCCGGCCGCGCGCGCGGTCTTGGGCAGCGCCTCGCCCGCGCGGTACTTGCCGGAGAGGAAGCCGCTCGCGAGCGAGAAGTAGGGGATCACCCCGATCTGCTGCTCCACGCAGAGCGGCTCGAGCTCGCGCTCGTACTCGTCGCGGATCACCAGGTTGTACTTGGGCTGCAGGCACTCGTAGCGCACGGTGTGGTGCCGGTCGCTCTCCCAGAGCGCGCGGGTGAGCCGCCAGGCCGGATAGTTGGAGGCGCCCACGTAGCGAACCTTGCCCTGGTGCACCAGGTCGTCGAAGGCGCGGAGCGTCTCCTCGAGCGGGGTCTCGAGGTCGTCCCAGTGCGCCTGGTAGAGATCGATGTAGTCGGTCCCGAGGCGCCGCAGCGAGGCCTCGACGCCCGCCACGATGTGGGCCCGCGAGAGGCCCTTGTCGTTCGGCCCCGTCCCCATCGGTCCGCAGACCTTGGTGGCGATCAGGACCGCGTCGCGGTGCTTCCGCGCCCCGAGCCAGGCGCCGAGCGCGGTCTCGGACTCGCCGCCCTTGTTCCCGGGCGCCCAGCGCGAGTACACGTCCGCGGTGTCGATGAAGTTGCCGCCCGCCTCGACGTAGGCGTCGAGCACGGCCTCGGAGGCCTTCTGGTCGGTGGTCCAGCCGAACGTGTTGCCGCCCAGGCACAGCGCGGACACCTTGAGTCCGGTGCGTCCCAGCCTGCGCATCAGCATGATCGGTCTCCTCCTAGAGCGTGTCGCGAAAGGTGGTGAGCGGATTTTCGAAGCGGAGCCGCTGGGCCAGCGGATGTCCCGGCAGGGCGTCGAAGATCCGGCGCACCCGGCCGGCCACCGCGGACGTGGGCGCGTCCGTCCGGATGCCGAGGGAGAGATAGGGCCGGCGCATCGACCGGAGCTGCCGGTCGACGACGTCCCAATACGCGTGCGCGCTGGGCCAGGGCGCGGCGGGATAGAGCACCTCCACCGCGGTCGGGGCCGGGCCGCGCAGCACGCGTCGGGCCGCGCGCCGCCAGCGAGGGCGCGACGAGACGAGGGAGCGCGTGGTCAGCGGCACCATGAGGAGCCGCCGGCCCGCGCGACCCCCGTCGACGCGGAAGTCGTGGCGCGCGGGATGGTAGGGCTCGCGCGGCGCCCCGCCGCAGTCGGTGTACGAACCCACGATCGGCGCGGCGTCCACGCCGGACGGCACCGCCGGGGCGCCCACCCCCCAGCCGGTGACCGGCTCGAGCGTGAGGTCCACCGCGACGCCGGCCCGCTCGACGGCCTCGACGATGCGGTCGGTGAGGAAGCCCGCGCCGGCCCGGAAGAGCCGCGACGGCGCGCCCGCCCACCCGCCAAAGGCGTCGAGGGCGAACCGGGTGGCGTGGGCCTGCCAGTCGGCGTCGCCGAACTCGTGCACCCACTGGCCGCACTCCGGAGCCCAGCGAATCGGGTGCGAGTGCACCCCGAAGTAGTCGCCGGCGGCGCGCAGGCGGTCGACGCACCCGGGAAACGCGGCCAGGGCGTGGTCGGGACGCCCGTACACCTCGGCGATCTGGGGATCGGTCCGCACGTACCAGCCGAACCGCGGGGTGCGCCCGGTCCACCCGGCCAGGTCCGCCCGGAGCCGCGTGACGTAGTCGACGAGGGCCAGGTAGCCGGCCCACGGAGGCGGGTCGCGGCGATCCAGCTGAAAGCCGTCCGGCTCGACGTCGATACTCAGGAAGGCGGGAACGGTGCTCGACTCCATCGGCGCAGCGGTATCACACAATACCCGCCCGCGGCTGTCAAGGATGGTGCGGACGGACCGCCGCACTGCTAGAGTCTCCCCGAGTCGAGAAAGGAGGCCCCCCATGGCCCGCGCGTACAACGTCATCGACGCCGACGGTCACGTCCTCGAGCCGGTCGACATCTGGGACAAGTACATCGACCCCGCCTACCGCGAGCGTGCGCCCCGGATGATCGTCGACACCGACGGCAAGGAGCGCCTGCTCGTCGAGGGGCAGGTGCTCGGCAGCAAGAAGGGCTTCAACGTGGTCGGCGCCATCGGGTCCCGGCAGGGCGGGGTGCCCGAGGACACCATGACGTACGTGGACGGGCGACCGGGCGGCTTCGATCCGCACGCCCGCATCCCCGACATGGACCTGGACGGCATCGACGCGGCCTTCCTCTATCCGACCGTCGGCCTCTTCGCGGGCGCGGTGCGGGAGCCGGGGCTCGCGGGGGCGATGTGTCGCGCCTACAACCGGTGGCTCGCCGACTACTGCCGGCCCTACCCCGACCGCCTGTTCGGGGTGGCCATGCTGCCGATGCAGTCGATCGAGCTGGCCATCGAGGAGATGCGCTTCGCGCGCCGGGAGCTCGGCATGCGGAGCGGCTTCCTGCGCCCGAACCCGTACAACGGGCGCACCCTGCACGACCCCGCGTACGCGCCGTTCTGGGAGGAGGCCCAGGAGCTCGACTTCGCGATCGGGCTGCACGAGGGCGCCAGCGGCGGCATGCCCCAAGTGGGCGTGGACCGCTTCGAGACGCGCGGGGCCAAGCACATCGTCTCCCACACCATGGAGATGATGCTGGCCGCGATGAGCGTGATCTGGGGCGGGGTCTGCGACCGCCACCCGCGCCTGCGCATCGCGTTCCTGGAGTCGGGCGGCGGGTGGATCGCCCCGTGGCTCGATCGCATGGACCGGCACTTCGACGACCAGGGCTTCAACGACTCGGGGCTGTCTATCAGACCAAGTGAGTTGTTTCGGCGCAACTGCTGGATCTCCTTCGAGCCGGTCGAGGGCTGCCTCGGCGTCCTCGCCGACTACATCGGTCCGCACAAGATCCTGTGGGCGACCGACTACCCGCACCCGGACGGCTTCTTCCCCGGCGCCCCCGCGATGATCGCGGGGCGGCCCGAGCTGTCCGAGGCGACCAAGCGCGCGATCCTGGGCGGGGGCGCCCGCGGCTTCTACGGGCTCGACCGCTCGTGAGCGAGCGCGCGCTGTCCGGCATCCGGATCCTGGACCTCACCCAGTTCGAGGCGGGCACCTCCTGCACCCAGCTCCTCGGGTGGCTCGGCGCCGACGTGATCAAGATCGAGCCGCCCGGCGGCGAGCAGTCGCGGCGGAACCGGCCGGAGGTGCCCGGCCTCGACGCGATGTTCTTCCTGCTCTTCAACGCCAACAAGCGCAGCGTCACGATCGACCTCAAGAAGCCCGACGGCCACGCGCTCTTCCTGCGCCTGGTCGAGCGGGCCGACGTGGTGACCGAGAACTTCGCGCCCGGCCTCATGGAGCGGCTCGGGCTCGACTACGACCGCCTCGCGATGATCAACCCTCGGATAATCCTGGCCCGCCTCAAGGGCTTCGGGCTCTCCGGCCCGTACCACGAGTTCAAGAGCTTCGACATGATCGCCCAGGCGATGGGCGGGGTGATGAGCGTGACCGGCTTCCCGGATCGCGAGCCGGTGCTCTGCGGGGCCAACATCGGCGACAGCGGCGCGGGCGTGCACCTGGCGGCCGGCATCATGGCCGCGATCATCGAGCGGCAGCGCACCGGCCGGGGCCAGGTGGTCGAGGTCTCGATGCAGGAGGCGGTGGCGAACCTCATCCGCCAGCGCTACGTGGTGCACTACCGCGACGGCAAGCCGACCCCGCGCCGGGGCAACGGGGCGCCGCCCGGCGCGGTGCCCGACGGCCTCTACGCGTGCGCGCCGGGCGGGCCGAACGACTACGTGTACATCTACGTGCAGCCGATGAACCAGGGCATGTGGGAGGACTTCGCGCGGGCCATCGGCCGCGAGGACCTCCTCGCCGACCCGCGCTGCGTCGACGCGCCTTCCAGATGGGCTCATCGAGACGCGCTCAACGGGATCGCGCGGGCGTGGACCGGGGCGCGCCCGAAGCAGGAGGTGCTCGCGGTGCTGGGCAAGGCCGGCGTGCCGTGCGGCGCGATCCTCGACACCCAGGAGGTGCTCGACGACCCGCACCTGAATGCGCGCGGGGCGATCGAGACCATCGACCATCCCACCCGCGGCCGCTTCCGGGTCCCCGGCTGCCCGATCCGGCTCTCGTCGGGGAAGCCGGTGACCACGCCGCCCCCGCTGGCCGGTCAGCATACAGACGAGGTGCTGGCCGAGGTGCTGGGGATGGAGCCCGCCGCGGTCGCGGAGCTGCGGGCGCGCGGAGCGATCTGACCGCGGCGGCGCGCGCCGGCGGTCAGCGGCGCGCGGGCCAGGTGCCCATGACCTGGCGCAGGATCGCGAACTCGCCGATGTGATACGTGTTGTGCTCGGAGACGATCAGCAGCTCGCGGATCAGGGTGTGCTGGCGGGCGTACGGCAGCGCGGAGCCCAGGGCCACCCGCGGGTTCGCGGCGATCTTCTCGAGCGCGGCGCGGTCCCGGCGGAACCCCTCCACCGTCTTCTTCCACGCCTTCGCGTCGGCCTTCGCGTCCGCGGCCGGCCAGTAGTCGTCGGGCCACGTGGGCAGCCGGTACTCCGGGTCCTCGATGTACTCGAGGATGTCCCGCTGGGCGATCCGCATGTGCTCGAGCAGGTGCCAGGGCGTGTAGGACACGTTCGGCGGCCGGGTGTTGATGTGCGGCATCGGGAAGTCGGCCACCACGTCGTCGAACGTCATGTACGACGGTCCGTGGACCAGGTTCCGCACCTCGGCGCGCACCGCGTCCTTCGCCGGGGCCCTCTTCGCGCGGCTCATGGGCGCCACGTCGGCCAGGCCGGGACCACCGGCAGGGCCTTCAGCGCTTCCTTGAAGGCGGTCCAGAGGAAGAAGTGCTTCCCCCACCCGGGCCCGATCAGGTGCGGTCCGGAGATCCCGAGCTGCTTCACCGCGAGCCGGGACGCCTCCTGGACGTCCTCCACGAGCTCGAAGCGGCCGTCGGCCCGACGACGGCTGAGCGTGGGCGTCGGCGTCGGTCGACCGGGCTCGAACCCCAGCAGGTACTCGTGCCCGTCACCACCCTCCACGAGAATGCCCCTCACCGTGCCTTGTGCCTTCATGGCGCTCCCCCTCGCTCGAACACTACCCGCCCCGAGCCCGGATTGACAAGGCCGACTCGGGGTCTAGACTCGGTCGGGAGGAGGGCGACGATCATGACGACCGGCAATCGTTACGCGTTCCGGCTCCTGCCCGGCATGCGTCGCGGCCTCCGGGCCGAGACGCCGCTGCCGACGCGCCTCGTCTCGAACGAGGAGTTCCCGCCCCTGCCCCAGACCCCCGCGCAGCGTCGGGTCGAGGAGCGGATCCTCGGCGAGGCCGGGCGGCTCGCGCCGCGGCTCGGGCTGAGCCGTCGCGCCTTCCTGCGCGGCACCGGCGGGATGGCCACGTCGCTGCTGGCGATGAACGCGGTCTTCGGCCGGTTCTTCGACGTGCGGCCGGTGGAGGCGGCCGACCCGGCCGCGTTCAAGGAGCGGAGCGGCGACCCCTACTTCATCTTCGACGTGCAGCTGCACTACGTGGGGGCGGGCTACGACCCCCGCGACGAGGAGGCGGGCCGTCGCGGCGCGGTGAGCAAGCAGGCCCTTCTCGGGCTGCGGCAGGGCTCGAGGCGCCTGAACCCGAAGCTCGGCGCCGATCGCGGGACCATGGCCGACCTCGCGTGGGCCAACATGGTCAAGGAGGTGTTCCTCGACAGCGAGACCGACGTCGGGCTCATCTCCACGCCGCCGGGCCCGTATCCACAAGAGGCGGTGGTGCCTCCGAAGGAGATGACCCACATCCGCGACGAGATCAACCGGGTGACCCGGTCCCAGCGGATGCTCGCCCACGGGCTCATCACCCCGCAGCTCGGCCAGGTCGACCTCGACTTCATGGACCAGCAGGCCGCGATCCTCAAGGTCGACGCGTGGAAGGGCTACACCGGCGCCGCGCCCAAGGGCTTCGACCGCGGGTGGTTCGTGGACGACGAGAAGATCGCGTACCCGATGCTGGAGCGGGCCCGCAAGCTCGGGATCAATCGGGTGTGCCTGCACAAGGGGCTGCCGCTCGGCCCGGTCTCGGACTACAACCACCCGCGCGACGTCATCAAGGCGGCGCGCGATTTCCCGGACATCGACTTCGTGCTCTACCACGCCGGGCTGCTCACCGTGCCCCGCACCCAGTCCGCGGAGGTGCCGTGGACCACCGAGCTCTGCCGGATGAAGAAGAAGCAGCTCGGGCTCCGGAACATCTACATGGAGCTCGGGTCGACGTTCGGCCAGCTCGCCACCACGAACCCCACCGCGTGCGCGCATCTCATGGGCCAGATCGTCGACGCCTTCGGCGCCGACCACGTGCTGTGGGGCACCGACTCGATCTGGTACGGCACGCCCCAGTGGCAGATCGAGGCCTTCCGCCGCTTCGAGATCCCGCAGGCCCTGGTCGACGCCCACGGGTACCAGCCGCTCAACCGCCTCGTGAAGGAGCAGATCTTCGGCCTCAACGCGGCCCGCCTCTTCGGCGTGGACGTGCGGGCCAAGCGCAACGAGCTGCCGAAGGACTACCTGAGCCAGATCAAGATGGCCTACCTCGACGAGGGCCCCACCCCCAGCCACCGCTTCTACGGCTGGACCGCCTAGACGTAGACCCGCGGGATCCGGGTGTTGAGGTTGGTGAGGACCTCGTAGGGGATGGTGCCGGCCCAGTCGGCGATGTCCTCGCAGGTGATGAGCTCGTCGCCGTCGGATCCCAGCAGGGTGACCACGTCGCCGTTGTAGGCGGTCTCCCATTCGATGTTCACCATGATCTGGTCCATGCAGACGCGGCCCACCACCGGGTACTTCTTGCCGCGGATCAGCACGTGGGCCACGTTGGAGAGCGCGCGGAAGTAGCCGTCGCCGTAGCCCACCGGCACCGTGACCACCCGCACCGGGTGATCCGACTCCCAGGTGGACCCGTAGCTCACCGGGTGGCCGGGCTGCACCACCTTGAAGTAGACCACCCGCGAGCGCAGCGACAGCGCGGGCTGCACCGCGATGGTCTTGCGCACCTCGTCGGAGGGATAGACCCCGTAGAGCAGGATGCCCGGGCGCACCATGTCGAGATGGCTCTCACGCAGCTGCAGCACCGCCCCCGAGTTGGCCATGTGCCGTACCGGCGGCTTGACGCCCTGCTTGTCGTACCACTCGAGCACCTCCAGGAAGCGCGCGAGCTGCAGCCGCGCGGAGGTGAGATCGGCCGCGTCCGAGTTGGCGAAGTGGGAGTAGATGCCCTCCACCAGGGTATGGCGGCACTCGGCCGCCCGCTCGAGCAGGCCGCGCGCGCTGTAGTAGTGCACGCCGATCCGCTCCATCCCGGTGTCGATCTTGAGGTGCACGCGGGCGCCGATCCCCATCTGCCCCGCGATCTCGTCGACCTGTTCGAGCTTGTCGATCGACGACGCGGTCAGGGTGAGACCGTGGCGCAGGAAGATCGGGATCTGGTCGCCGAAGATGCCGCCCATGACCAGGATGGGCAGCGTGAGCCCGGCCTCGCGGAGCGCCACCGCCTCCTCGAGGAACGCCACCCCGAGCGACCTCGCTCCCAGCGAGGCCAGGTGCCGGGCCACCGGCACGAGCCCGTGGCCGTAGGCATTGGCCTTGACGATGGGCATGACCGCGGCCGGGGCCACCGCGGCCTCGATCGCGCGGAGGTTGTCCGTGAGTCGGGCCAGGTCGACCTCGACGACCGTCGGCCGCAGCGCGCCCTGGTCCACCGGCTACTTGGGCACCATGCCCTTGAAGCGGGGCATGACCTCCTTGGCGAGCAGCTCCATCGAGTGTCGCCAGGCGTTCGGGTTCTCGCTGTAGTCGAAGCAGAACAGCAGGAGCGTGCCGAACCCGCCGACCTCCTCGTAGATGTCGTGGAGCTTCCGCGACACCGTCTCGGGCGAGCCTACTAACCAGTTGTGCCGGGCGCAGTAGGCGGGGGTGACGTCGGAGTCGGGCACGCTCGGGTCGTGCTTGAGGTACTCGGTGAACGCGAACGCGCCGAGCAGCGGCAGGAAGTACTCGGTCATCATGCGGCCCATCATGCCGCCCACCGAGAGCCGCATCGCCTCCGCGTCGGTGTCGGCCACGAAGACCTCGCGGACCATCCTCCAGTCCGAGCGCTTCGCGGCGCGCTTGCCCCGCTCCGCCCCCTGCTCCACCGCCTCCCAGTGGCTGCCCACGTAGCTCGGATTGAGGTTCAGGCTCATCGGCCAGAACCCGCGCTCGCCGGCCAGCTTGAGCGTGTCCGAGCCCTTGCTGAGCCCGGCCACCCCGATGGGCGGATGCGGCTTCTGGAACGGGAGGATGTGCGGCTTGAGGGTGTCGAACATGGTCCCGGTCTTGGTGACGTGCCAGAACTTGCCCTTGTAGTCGAACTCGGGCTCGTCGCTCCAGAGGCGCAGGATGATGTCGAGCGACTCGCGGGTCATCTCCCGGTTCTGCCCCGACATGCCGTCCACGTTGAACATCGCCCAGTCGCTCGGCAGCCCGCTCGCGGCCACCCCGAAGTTCAGCCGGCCCTGCGCCAGGTGATCGAGGATCGCCACCCGGTTGGCCAGCTCGGCGGGATGGTGGAACGGCATCAGGAAGCCGCCCGGCCCGATGCGCATGCGTTTGGTCTGCAGCAGGGCCTGCGCCACCAGCAGATCGGGGGACGGGTGCGGCTCCCACGGTGAGGTATGGTGCTCCCCGATCCACGCCTCGCTGAAGCCCAGCTCGTCGGCCCAGCGCAGCTGCTGGAGATCCCACTGGTGTCCGTCGAAGAGCTTCCGCTCCGGCGGGTGCGACGGCATCGTGAAGAGACCGTAGTCCATGGCGAACCTCCTGACAGATCTCGGCGCTTACAGATCTCGCTCGAAGGGAAAGAGCGGCCGCCGGCGGTTGCGGTACGTGAAGAGCCGCAGGTCGGAGCTGGTCACGCCGTCGCCGTCGCAGAGGACGATGTGCCGGGCGATGGGCTCGAAGCCGGCCCGGAAGTGCTGGCGTGACTTGATCAGGACGTACTTCTTGCGGCGCGGGTCGATGCCGCAGTGGGTGAAGACGCCGGTGTCGAAGGGCTCGCTGCGCCCTTCCGACACCACGATCTGCATGGCCCCGGTGTCGAGCACCGCGGTGCGGCCCATGCGCACCCGGGTGCCGGTGGCCATCGGCCCGGTGACGGTGAACTGCCCGTCGGTGATGCGGGTGACCTTGCCGGTGACGGGCAGCGGCCGGCCCGCCAGGTTGATCTGGGGCATGTCGACGCGGCCACCGAGCGGCAGCGTCACCCCCGCCGCGGTCCCCGCCTCCACCAGCCGCCGCACGCCCGCCGGGTCGCAGATGGGCCCGGCCACCACGTCGGTGAGGCCCTGGCGCATCACCTCCTCGATCACGCTCATCACGTCCTGGGTGCCGCCGGAGGCGGTGTTGTCGCCGTGATCCACCAGAACGATTGGTCCTTCGCCGAGCGTGCGGGCGTGCGCGATCTGGCCCGCCAGCGGCGCGCCCCGGTAGAGGAACTCCTCGCGCCGCTCCCACGCCATCGCGAGCAGCCGGTCGCGGAGCGCGAGCCCCGCGTCGGTCCGGCGGTCGCAGACGATCACGGTGGAGAGCGAGACGTGCGGGATGTCCGAGTGCGGGAAGCCGCCGAACACCGAGGCGTTGAGCACCGCGCCGGAGGCCTCGGCGGCCATCGCCATGTCCATCACGTCCTTCATGGGCTGGCGCGACGGGGCGTGGACGAGGGTGCTCGTCATCATGGGGAGCGAGCCCCACACCATGACCGGCTCGACCTCGCCGCGCAGCGCGCGCAGCATGGTACGGCCGGCGCGCTGCCCGGTCTCGCCCATGTCCACGTGCGGGTAGGTGCAGTAGCCCGCGATGACGGTCGCGTTGTCGACCATGGCAGCGGTCATGTGGGAGTGGAAGTCGAGCCCCAGCGCGATCGGCACGCGCGGCGCGACCGCCCGGATGCGTCGCAACAGCTCGCCCTCGCCGTCGTCCACATGCTCGGCCACCATCGCCCCGTGCAGCGCGAGGAAGACCGCGTCGCACCCGCCCCGCACCGCGCCCACGATCGCCTCCGCCATGTCCTCGTAGGCGGCCCGCTCCACGTAGCCGGACGGGTGCGCGCCCCCCGCCACCGGCAGCACGATCTCCGCCCCCGCCTGCTGGGCCACGTGGAGGAAGCCGCCGAGCTGGGTGTTGGTGTCCTTGAACTCCGCGATCGCGGCCTCGCCCTGCAGGGGGCGGAAGGACGCGAGCGGCGTCGGGACCGGGGAGAAGGTGTTGGTCTCGTGCATCATCATCGCGAGGACGACCTTCGGGCGGGCCATGCCGGGAGCATACCCCAGCCCGGCCCCGCCGCGCGCCCCGATCCTGGTGCATTTCAGTGGTACTTGACTTTTTCAGTGTCACTGGATAGGGTGCGCGCATGCTGCGACCGACCACCCTCGGAGAGCGCATTCGCACCGCGCGGCTCGCACGCCAACTGACCCTGGGTCAGGTGGCCGAGAAGGTCGGGGTCAGCGTGAGCGCGCTCAGCCAGCTCGAGCGGGACCAGTTCAACCCGACAATCGCCACCTTGAAGGCGATCGCCACCACGCTCGACACCACGATCGGCCGCCTGGTGGCAGAGGCGAGCACCCTCGATCGCGCGGTGGTGCGGGCCGGCGAGCGCAAGCGGCTCTCGCCACGCCGCGGCATCACTTACCAGCTGCTGACACCGGATCTGTCGGGCCATGTCGAGCTGATCCTGAGCGACTACGAGGTCGGGGCCGGCAGCGGAGAAGATGCCTTCGCGTATCACGCCGAGCAGTGCGGCATCGTGCTGCAGGGGCTGGCCGACGTGCAGCTGGGCGACACGGTGCACCGCCTTCGCGCCGGCGACAGCATCCGCTTCGACTGCTCGATCCCCCATCGCATCACCAACGTCGGGCGCGGCCGCCTCCGCTGTCTCTGGGCGATCAGCCCGCCCACCTTCTGATGAGCGCGGCCGAGCCCGGGTCCGAGCGCCGGTCGCTGCTCGTCGAGGAGCCGGCGCTGGCGACCTGGCTGCGCGACGGCATGTGCGTCGCGCTCGGCGGACTGGCGACCGCCTGTCACGCCATGATTGGAGTCCGCCACATCATCCGCCTCGGTCTGCGCGACCTCACGGTGGTGGGCTCCCCCGTGGGCGGCCTCGACGTCGACCTGCTCATCGGCGCCGGGTGCGTGCGCAAGGTCATCTGCCCCTACGTCGGCGCGGAGGCCCTCGCGTCCATCGGCCCGTTCTACCGCGCCGCGGCCGAGCGCGGGGAGATCGAGGTCTGGGAGTGCGACGAGGGGCAGTACTACGCCGGCCTACAGGCGGCCGGCCAGATGCTGCCCTTCATGCCGACCCGCGGCGGGGTGGGCACCTCGTACCCGGAGGTGAACCCCGAGCTCAAGCTCTTCTCCGACCCGGTCCGGGGCGAGACGCTGGTCGCGGTACCCGCCATCGAGCCGGACGTGGCGCTCCTCCACGCCGCGCAGGCCGACGCGTACGGCAACGTGCAGTTCGTCGGCACCGGCTACGCCGATCGGCTGCTCTGGCGCGCGGCGGACCGCACCCTCGTCCAGGTCGAGAAGGTGATCTCCAACGAGGAGATCCGTCGGGCCCCCGAGCGCACCGCGCTGCTCGCCCACGGGATCCTGCGGGCCCCGTTCGGTGCGCATCCCTTCTCGAGCCCCGGCTTCTACCTCGAGGACCGCGCCCACATCGTGGAGCTGGTCGAGGCCGGGCGGGTCTTCGCTCGGAGCGGCGACCGCGGCCCGCTCGAGCGATACCTAGACCGCTACGTGCGCGGCCCCGCCGATCACGTGGCGTACCTCGAGGCGGTCGGCCTGCGCCGCCTGCTCTCCCTGGGCGAGTACTGATGGACGCGCCGTCGGTCAGGGAGCTGATGGCGACCTTCATCGCCCGGGACATCACCGACGGGGAAGAGGTCTTCGTGGGGACCAACCTGCCGGTGATCCGGGCCGGCGCCCTGCTCGCCCACCTCCATCACGGGCCGAGCATGCGGGTGATGGTCGCCCACACTCGAACCAATCTCTACCACACGCCGGTCATGGAGTACTTCGAGCTGCTCACCGACTGGCGGGGGGCGCGCTGGGCCGAGGCCTACTTCAACGACAACGAGATCGTCATGTACCAGAAGAGCCGGCGCGACTCGGTCTTCTTCGTGGGCGCGCTCCAGATCGACCGGTTCGGGAACTCGAACCTGATCGGCCTCGGCCCCGACCGGCGTCGCCTGCGACTCCGCGGACCGGGCGCCATCGCCACCACCACCAACGCCTCCCACGTGCGGCGCTTCTACCTGTTCGTGAACGAGCACTCCCCGCGGGTCTTCGTCCCTCGCTGCGACTTCGTGAGCACGGTCGGCTGGGGCGAGGGCGGCGCCGACGCCCGGCGCCGCCTGGGCCTCCCCGGGGGCGGGCCGCGCTACTGCATCACCCCGCTGGCGGTGCTCGACTTCGAGGAGACGAGCAAGCGGATGCGGCTTCGCTCCGTCCATCCCGGAGTCACGGTAGAGGAGGTGCGGGCTCGGACCGGCTTCGAGCTCCTCGTGCCGGACCGAGTGCCGGTCACCGCACTGCCGAGCGACGCGGAGCTCGACGTGCTACGGCGCCGCGTGGACCCTCACGGACTGCTGCGGCGGTAGGTGGAGACTTGGCCGAGGACGGCGGGTTCAGCATTCGCGGCGCCTCCCTCGAGGCGCGCGGCCTCTCCAAGGCGTTCGGGGAAGCCCGGGTGGTGAGCGACGTGTCTTTCCGCGTCGAGGGCGGCGCTCTGCTCACGCTTCTCGGGCCGAGCGGCTCCGGCAAGACCACCACCCTGCGCATGATCGCGGGGTTCGAGGACCCCGACGCGGGGCAGATCCTGCTCGCCGACGAGGACATCACCGACCGCCCCGCGCATCGGCGGAACATCGGGGTGGTGTTCCAGCAGTACGCCCTCTTCCCCCACCTCACCGTCGCCCAGAACGTGACCTACCCGCTCGAGATGCGCCGGGTCGGCCGGGCCGAGATCCGGAGCCGGGTGGGCGCGGCGCTCGATCTCGTCCGCCTGCAGGGCTTCGAGACGCGCTATCCCCGCCAGCTCTCCGGCGGCCAACAGCAGCGGGTGGCGCTGGCCCGGGCGCTCGTCTTCGAGCCGCCGGTGCTGCTGATGGACGAGCCGCTGGGCGCGCTCGACAAGCGGCTGCGGGAGACCATGCAGGTCGAGCTGCGCCGGCTCCAGCAGCAGCTCGGCATCACCACCGTCTCGGTCACCCACGACCAGGTCGAGGCCCTCGTGATGTCCGATCTCATCGCGGTGATGGACGGCGGTGTGCTGCACCAGCTCGCGCCACCGCTCGAGGTGTATCAGCGCCCGGCGAGCCAGTTCGTGGCCGACTTCATCGGCGAATCGAACCTCCTGATGGGCACGCTCTCCGAGCCCGCGGCCGGGCCGCTCACCTTCACCACCGCCAAGGGCCTGCGCATCCGCACCGACGGCGGCGCGCGAGGCACCGCTCTGATAATCCGGCCCGAGCATGTGCGTATCGGCCCGGAGGCGGAGCGAGCCACGAATCGCTACACCGCGGAGGTCCTGGAGGTCCTCTACGTGGGCGATCTCGTGAAGTACCGGGTGGTCGCGGAGACCGGCGACGAGCTGTGGGCGAAGACCCTGGCCCCCGCGACCGGGCAGCGCTGGGGCAAGGGGCAGCGAGTAACGGTGGGCTGGGAGACGGGCGACAGCCTCACCGTGAGTGCATAGACCGCCCCCGAGTGAAAGGAGTCGTGATGGGCAAGACACACATCTCACGCCGCAGGTTCTTGAAGATGGCGGGCTTGACCGCGGCCGCGACGGGCGGGGCCAGCGTGGCATTTCCCCACGTCATCACCACCGCCAAGGGGGCCGCGAACGAGCTGGTGTTCGTGGGCTTCGGCGGCGGCTACCAGGAGGGGCAGACCAAGGCGCTCTTCGAGCCGTTCGAGAAGGAGACCGGCATCAAGGTCGTCCAGACCACCGGGGTGGACCTGGCCAAGCTGCGGGCCCAGGTCCAGTCCAAGAACGTGGAGTGGGACCTGATATCGATCCCCGACCGCCTGCGCTACACCGCGGTCCAGGACGGCCTGCTCCAGAAGCTGAACTACGGGATGATCAACGCCAAGGACATCCAAAAGGACCTCGTCACCGAGTACGCGGTCGGCTGCGTGACCATTCCCATGCTGCTCACCTACAGCACGAAGGCCCACCCGCCCGGCAAGGAGCCGAAGACGTGGATGGACTACTGGAACCCGGCCAAGGTGCCGGGGATCCGCGGCATGTACAACGCCCCGCCATACTCGCTCGAGTTTGCCTTGATCGCGGACGGGGTGCCGAAGGACAAGCTCTATCCGCTCGACGTGACCCGGGCGTTCAAGAGCTTCGACCGCATCAAGCCGGCGGTGAAGGTCTGGTGGAGCCAGTTCCCACAGCCGGGGGTGTTGCTGCAGAGCGGCGAGATCACCATGACCCCGTGGACCCGCTCCATCACCCCGGTCTTCGAGGGCCAGCCGATTGGCGTCAGCTACGAGGGCGCCGCGCTGACCTACGAAGGATGGGTAGTGCCGACCGGCGCGCCCAACGCCCAGAACGCGATGAAGTTCATCAACTGGGCGCTCCAACCCAAACCTCAGGCCGAGCTGACCAAGTACGTGGCCTTCGGGCCGACCAACAAGAACGCGACCCAGTTCGTGAACCCCAAGCTCCGCCCGCTGCTCTCCTCGGATCCCGAGAACGTGAAGAAGGGATTCCTGCTGAGCGGGGACTGGTGGGGACCGAACCTCGAGAAGGTCACCGAGGCGTGGAACGAGTGGCGCCTCAAATAGGAGACAACCCGTGAGCACCGTCCTCTACGAGCCGAAGGGCTCCGTGGTCCGGATCACGCTGAACCGGCCCGAGGCCATGAACGCATTCGACCTGCCGACGGCCCGCGAGCTGGGCCGTCGGCTCGAGGAATTCGACCGCGACGACGCGCTCCGCGTCGCGATCGTCACCGGGGCCGGCGACAAGGCATTCTGCGCCGGCGCCGATCTCAAGCAGATGCACGGCGGCTCGCACGCCGGCGGCATCGACGAGCTCTGGGGCTCGGAGATCCAGTACCGGCTCGGCCAGCGGCTGCAGGTCACCAAGCCGGTGATCGCGGCGATCAACGGCTATTGCCTGGCGGGCGGGCTCGAGCTCGCGCTCGGGTGCGACATCCGCATCGCCTCGGAGACCGCGTCCTTCGGCTGTCCCGAGGTGCGCTGGTCGATCCTCCACGGCTTCGGGGCGATGCGGCTGCCGTCGACCATCCCGATGTCGATGGCCATGGAGATGCTGCTCACCGGCGAGCGCATCGACGCGGCGCGAGCGCGAGAGATCGGGCTGGTGAGCCGGGTGGTGGCGCCGACCGCGCTGCTGCCCACCGCGGAGCAGATCGCCCAGCGCATCAGCCAGAACGGGCCCCTCGCCATCAAGCTAACCAAGGAACTCGCGTGGCGGTCCCTGCACCAGCACCCGGACGACGCGCTCCGCTTCTACGGCGCGGTCACGGCCCTGATCCACCAGACGGAAGACTCCAAGGAAGGGCCACGGGCCTTCGCGGAGAAGCGCACTCCCCGATTCAAGGGCCGATGAGCGCCCGGGAACCGGGCGCATCCCCGTCAGAGGCCGCGCCATGACCCGGCACGCCCTCGACTACTTCACCAACCCGGCCAGCGTCGCAGTCATCGGCGCCTCCACCGTGCTCCACAAGGCGGGGGGGCGCCGATGGCGGAGCATGGTGGAGGCGGGCTTTCCCGGCCCGCTCTACCCGATCCATCCCACTGCGACCGAGATCCTCGGACACAAGGCGTACCGGTCGCTGGGTGAGCTGCCGGCGCCCCCCGAACTCGCGGTGGTGCTGGTTCGGCCCGACCTCGTCCCCGGCGCCCTCGACGAGTGCGCCCGGCTGCGCGTGCCGGCGGTGGTGGTCATCACCGCCGGCTTCGGCGAGACCGGCCCGGAGGGCAAGGCGGTCGAGCAGGCGATGACGCGCCGGCTACGCGAGGCGGGCGGGCGCCTGATCGGCCCCAACTGCGCCGGCCTCTTCAGCGCCTCCGGCCGCGTGAACGTGCTCGGCTGGGGCGTGCCGGCGGGGCCGATCGCGGTGATCTCGCAGAGCGGCAACATGGCGCTCACCTTCGTGCAGCTTGCGCGCGAGAAGGGCATCGGGATGAGCAAGCTGATCACGGTCGGCAACGCGGCCGACCTGCGCATCCCGGAGTACCTCGAGTACCTGCAGGCCGACCCGGACACGCGGGTCATCGTGGCGTACCTCGAGGGCTTCGAGGCCGGCGAGGGCCGCGCGATCTGGGAGCTGATGCGCCGCCTGCCGAACCCCAAGCCGGTGGTGGTCATCAAGCCCGGGGAGACGGACAGCGGCCGCCGCGCCGCGCTCTCCCACACGGGGGCGCTCGCGGGGCAGCACCGGGTGGTGGCGGCCGCCCTCCGCCAGTGCGGCATCCTGCGCGTCGGCGACAGCGAGGAGGCCTGGGACGCCGCGATGGCCCTGGCGCTGCTGCCGGCTCCGGACCCGGGCGCGGTGGTGGTGATCTCGGACGGTGGCGGCCACGCCACGATCGTGGCCGACACCGCCGACAAAGTTGGGCTCGCGGTCCCGCCGCTGTCGGCGGCCACCCGCCTAGCCCTGGCCGCGATCCTGCCGCCGCGGAGCGGGATCGGAAACCCGGTCGACTTCGCGGGCGTGGCCGAGGAGGAGCCCGAGGTCGTACCGCGCGTGGTCGACATCGCCCTGGGCGACCCCGCGATCGGCGGCGCCCTCATCGCGGGGCATTTCGGCGGCTACGTGAAGATCGCCACCGAGGAGCTGGGCCGGCGCGAGTGCGCGGCCGCGGTGGAGCTGACGCGGGTCGTGGCCCGGCGGGGCAAGCCGGTGATCGTCCACACCATCTACGGCGCGGAGCGCCTGCCCGCGCTCGAGCCGCTGCGGACGGCGGGCGTGCCGATCTACCGTTCGCTCGAGGCCTCCGCCCGCGCGATGGGCGCGCTCTGGCAGCACGCGCGGGCCCGGCGGGCGAAGGCCGGGGCGGAGCCACGCCGCTCGCGACCCGACGCGGGCCGCGCGGGCGCACTCCTCGGCGGAGCCCGCGCCGGGGAGGTCCTCGCCGAGCCCGAGTGCCGCCAGCTCGTGGCCCTCTACGGGATCCCGGTGCCGCCGTGGCAGGTGGTGACGAGCGCGGCGGAGACGGCGGCGGCGGTGGAGGCCCTGGTCGCCCCCGCCGCGCTGAAGCTGGTGGCCCGCGGCGTCGTGCACAAGAGCGACGTCGGCGGCGTGCTCCTCGGGATCTGCGGGCCGCGGGCCGCGCGCGACGGGTGGGCGCACCTGATGGATGCGGCGGAGCGGGCCGGCGCCGTCGACGCGCGCGTGCTCGTCACCCCGATGCTGGAGCCCGGCGTCGAGACGGTGGTGGGCGTGCTGCGCGACCCCCAGTTCGGGCCGGTGGTGATGTTCGGGCTGGGCGGCGTGCTCGTCGAGGCCCTCGACGACGTGGTGTTCCGGGTGGCTCCGTTCGGCGCGGGCGAGGCGGAAACGATGATCGCCGAGGTCCACGGCCACCGGCTCTTCGACGCCGCGCGGGGGCGCCCGGCGGTGCGCCGCGAGAGCCTGGTGGACCTGCTGGTGCGGGTCTCGGAGCTGGCGGACGACCGGGCCGAGCTCGCCGAGCTCGACCTGAACCCGGTGATCTGCTCGGCGCACGGGGCGGCCCTCGCGGACGCGCGCGCGGTGGTGGGCTGATCGTGCGGCGGGCCGCACGCGTCCAGCTGTCAACCGCGGCGCTGCTCGTGCCCCCGCTCGCGTTCCTGCTGCTGCTGTTCGCGCTCCCGCTCGGCCGCGTGGTCTACGGCAGCCTGTTCGCGCCGGACTTCACGCTGATGCACTACGCGCGGATGTGGACGGTGCCGGTCTACGGCCGCGTGTTCTGGATCACGCTCAAGATCAGCACCCTCACCACCGCGGGCTGCGTCGTGCTCGGGTACCTGGCCGCCTACTTCCTGGCCACGGTGCGGCCCCGCACGCGCCAGATCCTGCTCCTCGGGGTGATCGTGCCCTTCTTCCTGAGCGTGCTGGTGCGGAACTACATCTGGATGATCCTGCTGCAGAAGACCGGGCTCCTGAACCAGGCGCTCGGCCGCCTGGGCCTCGTCCGCGAGCCGCTCGATCTCATGTACAACGAGACCGGCGTGCTGATCGCCATGGTCAACATGCTGCTGCCCTACGTGATCTTCCCGGTGCTGAGCTCGCTGCTCGCCATCCCCCCCGACCTCCGGCAGGCCTCGGCCAGCCTGGGCGCGGGCGCGCTCCGGACCTTCTGGCGGGTGACCCTGCCGCTGAGCCTGCCCGGGGTGGCCGCGGGCGGGCTGCTCGTCTTCATCGTGGCCCTCGGCTTCTTCATCACCCCCGCCCTGCTCGGCGGGCCGAAGCAGATGATGATCTCCAACCTGATCGAGTTCAGCGTCCGCCAGGTGCTCAACTGGCCGTTCGCCTTCGCCCTCGCCAACACGCTCCTGACCGGAACCCTGCTGCTGTACTTCGCCTACGTGCGCGTCCTGGGCGGCCGCATGCCGAGGACCGGGTTCCCGTGACGCGGCGGTGGTCCCGGCGCCGACTGACTCGCCTGGCCGCGCGGGCCATCCTCGGGGCACTCGGGGGCGGGGTGCTGCTGTTCCTCGTGGTGCCCGTGCTGTCGGTGATCCCGATGTCGTTCAGCTCATCGATGGTCTTCGAGCTGATCCCGAGCCAGCCGAGCCTCGTCCAGTACCGGCGCTTCTTCTCGAGCCCCGACTGGATGGCCGCGCTCGGGCGCTCCGCACAGGTGGCGCTCGGCACCACCGCGGTCGCCACCACCATGGGCACCCTCGCCGCCCTCGGCCTGCGGCGCCTGCGCGGGCCGCGGCGCGCGCTGCTGGAGGCCCTGTTGATCGCGCCCCGCATCGTCCCGACCATCGTGCTCGCGGTGGCGCTCTACTTCGTCTTCTCGCAGAGCGGCCTGGTCGGCACTCTCACCGGCCTCGTCCTAGCCCACAGCGTGCTGGCCTTCCCGTTCGTGGTGGTCCTGGTGGGCAGCGCGCTCCAGGGGCTCGATCCCGCCCTGGAGGAGGCCTCCCGGAGCCTCGGCGGCAATCCGCCCCGCACCTTCTTTCGGGTCACGTTCCCCCAGATCCGCCTCGCGGTGCTGGGCAGCGCGCTCTTCTCCTTCAACGTCTCGTTCGACGAGGTCGTGGTCACCCTCTTCATCAGCGGGGTCCGGAGCAAGACCCTGCCGGTCAAGGTGTGGGACGCGATCCTCTACGAGATCACCCCGATCCTGCCTGCGATCTCGGCGGTGATCATCGTGGCGAGCGTACTCCTGCTCACGCCGCTCCTGCTCGCGCGCCGCTCGTCATGAGCCGGCGCGCGGCGATGCCATGAGGGCCTCCATGTACTTCACCGGCTTCGACTGCCTCGGCTGCGGCGCCACCTATCGACCGGACCAGGACCTGCTGCTGTGCCCGAAGTGCCACCAGCTGCTCGAGGCCCGCTACGACCTGGCCCGCTTCGGCCGCGAGGTGGACCGGGACGCCCTCGCTCGGCGGCGGGCGGGGGTCTGGCGCTTCATGGAGCTCTTGCCGGTGCTGGACCCGTCCCGGATCGTCACGCTGGGCGAGGGCGGCACCCCGTTCCTCCGGTCCGAGCGCCTCGCCCGAGCCTGCGGGGTGCGCGAGCTCTGGCTCAAATCCGACGCGGCCAATCCCACCGGCTCCCTCAAGGACCGGTCCATCACGGTCTCCGCGACCAAGGCGGTGGAGTTCGGCTACGGAGTGCTCGCGTGCGACTCGACCGGCAACAAGGCCTCGTCCACCGCGGCCTACGCCGCGCGCGCCGGCCTCGAGAGCGTGGTCTTCTGCCCGAAGGACACCCCGGTCCCTAAGATGGCGCAGGCGGTGTTCTTTGGGGCGCGCCTCATCCGGGTGGACGGCCACTACTCGCAGATCAACGCGATGTACCGCCGGCTGATCGCGAGCGGCCGGGTGAAGTGGTACGACTGCGGCACCGACAACCCGTTCCGCTACGAGGGCAAGAAGACTTACGCCTACGAGATCGCCCAGGACCTCGGCTGGCGCGTGCCCGACCGGGTGCTCCATCCGGCCGCGGGCGGCATGTCGCTCGTCAAGACCTGGAAGGGATTCAACGAGCTGCGCGCGCTGGGCTGGATCGACCGGCTGCCGAAGATGACGGTGGTGCAGGCCGCCCGCTGCGCGCCGATCGTCGACTCGTGGAAGGGGGGCCTGCCGCGGGTGGCCGCGATCGAGAAGCAGTCCACGGTGGCGAGCGCGCTGGCCGCCGCCGACCCCGGCCTGCTCGGCGACCGGGCCCTCGAGACGGTCCGCGCCTCCGGGGGCGCCGGAATCGCGGTGGACGAGGCCGAGATTCTCGACGCGGTCCGTCGTCTCGGCCAGGAGGGCCTCATGATCGAGCCGAGCGGCGCGGTCACGGTGGCCGCGGTCCGCCGCGGCGTCGCGGACGGCTCCATCGACCGGGGCGAGTCTGTCGTCTGCGTGCTGACCGGATCCGGGTTCAAGGACTTCGACCGCATCCTCGACCTGGTGGAGATCCCGTCGCAGGTCGTCTCCGGCTTCGAGGCGATGCTGGCCGAAGCCGAGCGGATCGGCTGATGGCCGCCGCCGGCCGCGTCGAGAGGCGTCTCGCCGAGCTCGGGCTCGAGCTGCCCCGGCAGCCGGTGCCGGTCGGGAACTACCTGCCCGCCGCGCGCGTGGGCCGCCTGGTGTTCACCTCCGGCCAGACCGCGCGCATCAACGGGGTGCGCCGCTACGTAGGCGTGGTTGGCCGGGAGGTCAGCGAGGCCGAAGCCTACCTCTCGGCGCGCGACGCGGTGCTGAACTGCCTGGCCTGCGTGAAGCAGGCGGTGGGCTCGCTCGATCGGGTGAAGCGGGTGGTCAAGGTCGTCGGCTTCGTGAACGTGGGGCCGGAGTTCGGCGCGCATCCCGCGGTCATCAACGGGGCCTCCGACCTGCTCCAGCAGCTCTTCGGGGAGGCGGGCCGCCACGCGCGCTCCGCCATCGGCCTGTCCTCCCTGCCCTCGAACGTCTCGGTCGAGGTGGAGCTGGTCGTCGAGGTCTAGCGCCCCTCTCGACCGTCGGCGCGAGACGGGGTAGGATCGCGCCCATGCGCGCCGCCGTGATGCGGGATCGTCGCCTCGTCGTGGCCGACCTCCCGGTGCCCGAACCCGGCCCGGGCGAGGTGCTGGTCAAGACCCTCGCCTGCGGCATCTGCGGCTCCGATCTCCACGCGCTCAAGCACGCCGAGCAGTTCGTCGCCGCCTCGCGCCGCGCGGGGAGCGTCTTCCCGATGGACCTCTCGCGCGACGTGGTGATGGGCCACGAGTTCTGCGCCGAGCTCGTCGAGCACGGGCCGGGCACCCGGAAGACCCTGCCGGTGGGCACCCGGGTGTGCTCGCGCCCGGGGCTCATCCGCCCCGACGGCCCGCGGACCGTGGGCTACTCCAACGAGACCCCGGGCGGCTACGCGGAGTTCATGCGCCTCACCGAGGCGCTCCTGCTGCCGGTCCCGGCCGGGCTCCCCACCGAGCACGCCGCGCTCACCGAGCCGATGGCGGTGGGCGTCCACGCGGTCGCGAAGGCCCGCCTCGAGCCCGACGACGCCCCGCTCGTGATCGGCTGCGGGCCGGTGGGCCTCGCGGTGATCGCGGCGCTCCGCCTGGCCGGCGCGTGCCCCATCGTGGCGGCCGACTTCTCGGCCCGCCGCCGGGAGCTCGCCGCCACGCTGGGCGCCGACCTGGTGGTGGATCCCGCGCGGGTCACCCCCTGGCAGAGCTGGCGCGAGGTGGCGGTGTGGCGCGACGCGAGCCGGGCGCCCGTGCTGCCCCCCTGGATCCCGGGCCCGGCGCTCCGGCCCGCGGTGGTCTTCGAGTGCGTGGGGGTGCCCGGCGTGCTCGACCAGATCATGGCCGCGGCGCCCAAGGGCACCCGCGTCGTCGTGGTCGGGGTGTGCATGGAGGCGGACACGATCTCCCCGATGCTCGGCATCAGCAAGGAGCTCAACCTCCAGTTCGTGCTCGGCTACACCCCGGAGGAGTTCGCGGCGACGCTCGGCCACATCGCGGACGGCGCCATCCCGGCCGCGCCGCTCATCACCGGCCGGGTCGGCGTCGAGGGGGTGGCCGGCGCGTTCGAGGCCCTCGCCTCCCCGGAGCGGCACGCCAAGATCCTCGTCGAGCCCTGGCGGGCCTGAGAGGCCGGCCCGTCGCCACCGCGTCGACCTTCTCCGCCCTGCGGGAGCGGAACTACCGCTTCTACTGGATCGGCCTCGTCTTCTACGTCCTCGGCCACCGCGCGGAGTACCTGACGTTCGCGTGGATGGTCTGGGAGGTCACCCACGACGCGCTCCACCTGGGCTACCTGGGCCTGGCCCAGGGCATCCCCCTGGTCGTCTTCCAGCTCTGGGGCGGCGTGCTCGCCGACCGCGTCAACCGTCTCCGTCTGCTGCTGGTCACCCAGACGCTCACCACCGCGGCGCTGCTCGCGGCCCTCGTCCTCTCGGCGCTCGCGCTGGCGCGCGTCGAGCACCTCCTGGTGCTGGCCGCGCTCACCAACACCTTCCGCGCCTTCGACGAGCCGAGCCGCATGGCCCTGGTGCCCCAGATGGTCGGGCGCGAGCGGCTGCCGAACGCCATCGCGCTCGGCTCGATTCCCTGGCAGGCCGGCCGCATGATCGGCCCGTCGATCACCGGCGTGCTCATCGCGGCCTTCGGGGGCACGGTGGGCTTCGGCGTCGCGCTCGGGGCCTCCGCCTCCGCCCTCGCCATGTACGGCCAGCTGCGCGTGCAGGGCCACGCGCCCCCGCCCACCGAGCAGCACGTCCTGGGTCAGCTCCTCGAGGGCCTCGGCTTCGTCCGCCACAACTTCGTGTTCGCGGCCCTGATCTGCCTGGCCCTCTTCAACGCGGTGTTCGGCCTCTCCTACGTCACGCTGCTGCCGATCTTCGCCGACGTCTATTTCCAGACCGGCTCCGCCGGCTACGGGCTGCTGAACGCCGCGCACGGCATCGGCGCGCTGGTGGGCACGCTGATCGTGGCCACCGTCGCGCCGCGCCTGCACCGCCGCGGCCTCATCATCCTGGGGGGCGCGGCCGGGATGGGCCTGGGCCTCGTGGTCTTCTCGCGCGCCCCCGGGCTCGGCCTGGCCCTGCCGATGCTCGCGTGCGTGGGCTTCAGCAACACGTTCTATCTCACCCAGGTGAGCACGCAGCTGCAGCAGACGGTGCCGGATCAGCTCCGCGGGCGCGTGATGAGCCTCTACTCGCTCTGCTGGAACCTGCTGCCGCTGGGCGGGCTGCTGGGCGGGGGGCTCGCGGCCGCGGTGGACGCGCGCTTCGCGGTGGCGGTGGGCGGGGCGATGGTGGCCGCCAACGCCCTCGCGCTGCTCGCCTCCCGCCGGCTTCGCCGGCTCTAGGCCGGTGCTATACTCCGCCGGACGCATCACAAAGGAGAGTCAGTCATGGCCGACGTGCTCACGGTGGTGGCGAAGATCAGGGCCGCGAAGGGCAAGGGCGACGCGCTCGCGGCGCTGCTGAAGGAGCAGGTGGCGGCGGTGCGCCGGGCCGAGCCGGGCTGCCTCGTCTATCGCCCGCACCGCTCCACCAAGGACCCCGACCTCTTCATCTTCTACGAGCAGTACAAGGACGACGCGGCCTTCGACCTGCACCGCAAGGCGCCGCACCTGGCCGCCTACCGCGAGCGGCGGGAGAAGGAAGGGCTGACCGAGGGGCCGGCCGAGGTCGAGATCTACCGCTCGATCACCGAGTAGGCGCCTCAGGCGCCGAGGCGAAGCCCCAGCAGCCGCAGCGCGGCCCGGAACTCGCGCCGCGCGGGATCGATGGGCCGGGTCGACGGGTGGCGGATGACGGGCCGACCGGCCGGGCGTTCGAAGATCGCCCAGTTCCGGTAGCGATCCCCGAACCGCGAGACGTAGCCGATGCCCGCGAAGCGGGGATGCCCCTGCCGATCGCTCAGCGAGTAGAGATAGCTCGAGATCTCCTGCGTGAAGCGTCGCGGCGCGGTCTGCCGGATGGCGGCGCCGTCGAGCTCCCCGATCCCGTAGCGCACGAGCGTCGCCGCGAGGGCCCGGTGCAGGTGGGCGAGAGACGCCGCGGTCCCGACGCTGCAGAAGCGGCCGGGGACCGATCCTTCGCCGACGACCCGGCCCGCGAGCCAGGACCTGGGGAGCAGGCCCGGGGCCAGCGCGGCCTCCGGGCCCTCGATCCGCGCGAGCTCCGCCAGGACGTGGGGGTCCGGCCGGAACCGGGCCAGGGTCTCGACGAAGCACGCCTCGAGCTGCGAGGACCCGTACAGGACCCGATAGGTGCTGCGGGCGTCGTCCCAGCGGTTGCCGAACGTGCCATCCTCGCCCGCGATCTCCCACCGCGGCCACGCCCAGGGATTCGGCTTCCGGCCGACGCGGAGGATGCGAGCGGGCGCCGTCGTCTCGTCGAGGTCGGTCATCCCCCGACGACGAAGGCTCGCGCCGCCGCGACGATCTCCGGTCCCACCTCGGCGAGGTCCCCCTCGCGCAGGAGACGCGCGGGCGACCGATCGCCGAGCTGGGGATTGAGCCCCTGGAACCAGGCCTGCGCCACCTCGTGGCTGTCGCGCTGGCTGATCAGCCGCGCCACCTGGAAGGCCAGGCGCAGGCGGGGCGCCACGCCGGGGTCCTTCGGCCCCCTCCCCCGGGCGCCCCACTCGTGCACCGCGCGCGTCTCGGAGACCCCGGCGATGTACGCGACGAGCTTGGCCCCGAGGATCTCGGTGAGCTCCTTCGCGACGAAGGGGAAGGGAGCGCGGATCGCATAGTCGTGCGCCTGCAAGTCGGGACGCGAGCCAGCCGCCCTGGTGGCCATGGACCCCTTTCCTGCCCCCAGTCTACACCACGCCAATCACAACGCAATCACAAGCCAACCGTAGGCTAGACGACCTCGGCCGCCAGCTCCTTGCGGAGGGCCCCGGCCAGCCGGACGTACTGCGGGAGGTGGTTGTAGAGCTGCGCGGAGACGCGGATCATCCGCTTGGGCGGCGCGGGCCAGCGCATGATCGGCACCTCGATGCCCCAGGCCTCGAAGAGCCGGCCCTGGATGGGATCGCGGACCCGCCAGCCGGTCTCCACCGTCCGGTTGTCGGGCAGGATCACGCTCGCGATCGAGCCGATCATCTCCTCCGGGCACGCGGGTGCGGTCCCGACCGCCTCGCACAGGAGCCGCCGCGCCTCGAGGGCGAGCGCGCGGTTGCGCGCCATCAGCGCGGGCCACCCTCCGGGCACGAGGCCGGCCAGGTAGTCGATGGCCATCGGCACCGTGAGCCACGCGGTGGGATCCTGGGTGCCGGTCCAGTCGAACTCGAGCCGGAAGCGCGAGCGGCCCGCGCGCTCGCCCTTCGCGCCGTGGCTGATCGTGAGCGGATGGACGTCGGCCTGGCGGTCGCGGCGCACCCAGAGGAACGCGGAGCCCTTGGGCGTGCAGAGCCACTTGTGGCAGTTGCCGCTGTAGTAGGCGGCGCCCAGCGCGCGCAGGTCGAGCGGCACCATGCCGGGCGCGTGCGCGCCGTCCACCACCGCGTCGATCCCGCGCGCGGCCAGGGCCGCCACCAGGCGCTCGAGCGGCAGGATCAGGGCGGTCGGGCTCGTGATGTGGTCGAGCAGGGCCAGGCGCGTGCGCGGCGTCACCCCGGCCAGCACGACGTCCACGATCGCCTGCGGGGAGGTCACCGGGAAGGGCAGCGTGACGGTGACGACCCGCGCCCCGGTCCGCCCGGCCACGAAGTCGAGCGTGTTGCGGCAGGCCTGGTAGGCGTGGTCGGTGGTGAGCAGCTCGTCGCCCGCGGCCAGGCGCAGCGAGCGCAGCACCGCGTTCACCCCGCCGGTGGCGTTGCTGACGAAGGCGAGATCGTCGGGGTCGGCGCCCACGAAGGCCCCGAGGCGGGCGCGCGCGGCGTCGAGGCGATCGTCGAGCTCGCGGCCGAGGAAGCGCACCGGCTCGGCCTCCATCTCGGCCCGCAGGGCGGACTGGTAGCGGAGCACCTCGGCGGGGCACGCCCCGTACGAGCCGTGATTGAGGAACGCCACGCTCCGGTCGAGCGGCCAGAGGGCCGCCCACTCGTTGTCGTCGGTCACGCGGACCTCCTTCAGAAGCCGGGCGGCGCCTTGAAGCCGCCGATGATGTCGGCCAGGTGGCCGGCCACCGCGACCGGGGTGGCGTCCTCGAGATAGGGCCCCACGATCTGCACGCCCACCGGCAGGCCGCCCGCGGTGAGGCCGACCGGCGCGGTGGTCGCGGGCAGGCCGCCCAGCGTGGCGAACGAGATCCAGAAGCACAGATCGCCGTACGGGCGCGGGCCGCCCGGCGTGGTCAGCACGCGGGTGAGCTGGTTGCCGGAATGGTCGTGCGGGAACGCGGGCACCAGCGCGGTCGGCATCAGGAACGCGTCGTGAGTGCGGAAGTAGGCCTGCCAGACCCCGCGCGCCACGCGCCGGCGCGTCTCGATGGTCTGCAGGTACGCGTCGGAGGCGGTGACCGCCCGGGCGTGGCGGGCGAGGTACGAGCCGTCCTGGTTGGCCGCGAGCTGGCGCAGGCCGGGGAGCTGGTCCTCCCGCGCGGGCGGCGTGAAGCGCGCGTAGAGCAGCGTGAGGTAGGCGTCGTACTGCTCCTCCACGTTCACGCCCGGCGGCCAGCCCTCCTCGAGCCGCGCCCCCGCCTTCCGGAGCGCCTCCACCGCCGCCGCCAGCGCCGGAGCCTCCTCCGAGGAGACCGGGGCGCGCGGGTCGTCCAGCACGTAGCCGATGCGGTAGTCGCCGAGCCGGGCCCCGCGCGCGGGCGGCAGCGACCACCGCCACGCGCGCGCCTCGTCGCCGTCGGGCCCGCCCAGCACCGCGAGCGCGGCGAGCAGGTCGGCGGCGGAGCGGGCGAGCGGGCCGGCCACCGGCAGCGTGGAGGGCGGCGTGGCCGCGATGCCGGGCGGCGGGGGGATGTGGCCACGCATCGGCACCACGTCGAGCGAGGGCTTGTGGCCGTAGACGCCGCAGAAGTGCGCCGGGATGCGGATCGAGCCCGCCAGATCGCTGCCCGGCTCGAGATAGGTGAGCCCGGCGGCCAGCGCGGCGGCGCCGCCGCCGGTCGAGCCGCCCGGCGTGCGCGCGACGTCCCAGGGATTGTTCGTCTGCCCGTACACCGCGTTGTAGCTCTGCCAGTCCGAGGCGAAGATCGGCACGTTGGTCTTGCCGAGGACGACCGCGCCGGCGCCCTGCAGGCGCGCCACCACCGCGGCGTCGCGCGCCGGCACGTGGGTGCGCAGGGAGGGCGCGCCCGCGGTGGTGGTGACGCCCGCCACCTCGAACGTGTCCTTGATCGTGATCGGCACCCCGTGGAACGGCCCCCACGACTCGCGCCGCGCCCGCGCCTCGTCGGCCGCGCGGGCCCGCGCGAGCGCCGCGTCCGCCGCGACCACCACGATCGCGTTCAGCTTCGGATTGAGCCGCGCGATCCGGTCGAGCACGCGGGTCGTCAGCTCGACCGAGGAGACCCGGCCCGCGCGGATGGCGAGCGCCGCGTCCAGGGCCGAGGCGAAGTCGAGATCGGCCGCCGCGGCGCGGGCGGGCCGCGGGGGCAGCACCGCCGCCCCCGCGAGCGCCACGCCACCGGCGAGGAACGCGCGGCGATCGAGCGTCACGGGCCCTCCTCGCCCGTCGACGGCATCGACCGCGAGAGGACGCGGGGCGGAAGGCGCCGCAGGGCCGCCTCGTCCAGGTCGATGCCGAGGCCGGGCCGGGTCGGCACCGCGAGGTGGCCATCCCGCACCTCGAAGGCGGGGGTGGCCACCTCGCGCCCCCGGGCCTCGAAGTTCACGAAGTACTCGGTGATCAGGAAGTTCGGGATGGCGGCCGAGACCTGCACCGTGGCGGCCAGCCCGACGGTGGTGGAGTTGTAGTTGTGCGGCGAGACGGTCACCAGCGAGGGCTCGGCCATCTGGGCGATGGCGCGCAGCTCCTGGATGCCGCCGCAGTTGCAGACGTCCGGATTCACGATGTCGGCCGCGCGCAGCTCGAAGCAGCGGCGGAACTCGGCCCGGGTGTAGAGCTCCTCGCCGGTCACGATCGGGATCGCGATCTGCCGCCGGCACTCCGCGAGCGCCTCCAGGTTCGTGGAGGACACCGGCTCCTCGTACCAGAACGGCCGGAAGCGCTCCATGGCGCGGGCGACGCGCACCGCGTGCATCGGGGCCAGACGCCGATGCACCTCGACCAGCAGATCCACCGCGGGTCCGACCGCCTCGCGCACCGCGGCCAGGGTGTCCACCGCACGCTCCTCCGCCTCGCGAGCGATGTGGGTGCGCCACGGCCCCGGGAACGGATCGAACTTGAGCGCGGTGAAGCCGCGGGCCACCGTCTCCCGCGCCCGCGCCGCGTAGTCCGCGGGCGCCTTGGCGCCGCCGTACCAGCCGTTGGCGTAGACGCGCACCCGCTCCCGACACGGCCCGCCCAGCAGCGCGTGCACCGGGACCCCGTGCCGCTTGCCCGCGATGTCCCAGAGCGCCTGCTCGAGCCCGCTCACCGCGCTCCAGAAGTCCATCGCCCCGCGCTTGGCCGCGAAGTCGTGGTAGGCCCAGTGCACGAAGTGGGTGATGTGCGAGGCGTCGCGGCCGACCAGGTAGCGGCCGATCGCCTCCACCAGGGCCACGACGCTGGTGTCGCGGTCGGCCTGGGTGTAGCACTCGCCCCAGCCGTGCGGGCCGCCGTCGGTCTCGACCTTCACGAAGCACAGGTTCTTCCCGCCGCCCAGGTCGGCGAG
>Ga0070694_100000047_pt1 | contig 55535 bp, 65 predicted proteins | sample KBSK1251metaG_FD_65470 | JGI IMG/M metagenome (GOLD analysis project Ga0070694, IMG submission 65470) | Corn, switchgrass and miscanthus rhizosphere microbial communities from Kellogg Biological Station, Michigan, USA - KBS K1-25-1 metaG | ecosystem: Host-associated > Plants > Roots >...
TGGAATGGGTACGAAAGGAATTAGGCTGAAAACGAAACTTATGATTAGAAGACCCAGGTAGCCTAGTTCGGGATCGAATGGGAAAAGATCTTCAATGTTTACCAACTAGAAAACAAACTCTCTAGTATGCCCTTGCAAACATGGCCACCTTTTCACTCGCTTTCCCGCAGAATATGCAGTTCCCCTGTTTTTCTGACTGGTCAAAAGGAATAACTCTGATGTCGGCGCCAGTCTCCTCTTTGATTCTCTCCTCGCATTCTGCCCTGCCGCACCATCCGGCTGAGACAAACCCTCCCTTTCCTTCCAGAATTGCCTTGAATTCAGAATAGTCATTTGGCTTCGAAATCCTATCTCGCAAAAGCGTTTTGGCTTTTTCGTACAGAGACTTCTGAATCATGTCAAGCATTTGCTTGCTGTTATCAACAATGGAATTGCGCTGACCTTGGCTCTTTTCCCTTGTATCACGCCTTACAAATTCTACGGTTCCTTTTTCGATATCTCTTGATCCAATGTTTATCCGGAGAGGCACGCCCTTCATTTCCCACTCGTTGAACTTCCAGCCTGACGTGTACTCAATTCTGCCATCCATGTGGACGCGTATCCCTGCCAGGCGCATTTCTGATTCCATCTTGCTAGCGTACTCCAGAACAGTCTGGGCGTCCTTATCGCGGTGTATTGGCACAATGACAACTTGAATCGGAGCAACCCTAGGAGGAAGGATGAGGCCTTTGTCATCTCCGTGCACCATGACTAGCGCGCCTATCAGCCTCCATGATACTCCCCAGGATGTCTGCCAAGCAAGGTGCTCCCGTGTGTCCTTGCCCAGAAACTTGATCCCAAACGGCTTTGAGAAATTCTGCGCTAGATGGTGCGAGGTGCCCATCTGGAGAGCCTTCCCGTCAGACATCATGCCTTCAAGTGTTGTGGTATACTTTGCCCCCACAAACTTTTCCTTGTCGCTCTTGAACCCCCTCACTGTTGGAACCGCAATGAATTCTTCTATTAGCTCCCTGTAAATGTCAAGTATTAGGGAAACCTCCTGTTCAGCTTCATCCTCAGTGGCGTGAACCGTATGTCCTTCCTGCCAAAGAAACTCGGAGGTGCGTATGAACGGCTTTGTTGCCTTTATTTCCGCTCGCAGAGCCGAGTTCCAATAATTTATCTTGAGAGGAAGATCTCGGTAGCTAGTTACCCATTTCGCAAATAAGGAATATGCGAGTGTTTCCGAAGTAGGCCTGAGTGCCAGTTTTTCCCCGATATCATTGTCTCCGGCCTTTGTGACCCAAAAGACTTCTGGAATAAACCCCGCAAAGTGATCCTCCTCCTTGGATAAAAGACTCTCAGGAATCAAGACGGGAAGAAAGCCATTCTGGTGTCCTGTCTCCTTGAATCGTTTGTCCAGAATGTCGCGTATAGATTCCCATAAGGCATATCCGTACGGGCGCAGCACAATGAATCCTTTTACAGGCGCGTAGTCTGCAAGCCCCGCTTTGAGCACGACCTGAGTATACCAATCGCTAAAATTTTCCCCCTTCTTTGTAGTTATTCCGGGAGATTCAGACGGTGAAGACAATCTGGTCAGAATTGGCACAACGGGCTGCATTTATGAAGTTTTGTTTGCAGCTAGAAAGGTTCGCCTTTGCAGTAGGTCTTGCCCATTGTACGGCTAAAGAAATTCTTGCAAACATAGCACTGAAGGAATCCCACCTGCATGCCAAGCACGGGGCAGTCGACTGCTTCAAGTTTCATTCGCTTGAGCATTTTCGGGCTGACACCCTTTATCTTGAGTTTTCCTTTGTCGTCCATCATTCCCGAAGTTTGCAGCTCTAGCTTTGCCTGGTCCGTCAACTTGATTGATTTTTCAACAGCTGTTATTGGAACCAAGTATTTTACTCCGACTTGCTTTGCCTCTTCAGGAATCGGTTCGCTCATTGTCAGGACAAGTCATTGCACGGCAGATATAATACCCTTTGGGAATTAAGCGAAATCTGTGATTCGTTTCTGGCTGCGCAGGCTATTACAAATAGTGCTCGTCTTCAAGATTTCATTATGAGAAAGTGACAGATGACTGCAAGCAAAGGCAACGCTATCATTAAGGCTTTCAAAGCTAACCGGGATACTCTTTAGCGCTTCCCTGACGCCCTCTCTTATTTGCCAGACACCAAGGGGCATTACGTATTCCGACTGGATTTCCCGGAGCACAAGTGCGGCGGCTTTCCGACGCCTCTTAGATAAGTGCTCGGCGATTGCAAGCCTTGCCGCAAAATAGGCGCCAGCAATCGTAGGGTAATGATTTAGGCCGCGGGCATCTTCATGGTCAGATCCCATTCCCAAGTGGCCATCGGGAGTAAACCATGCTTCTATCATTTCAAAGCTCCAGATGTCGTCCGGTATGAGGATAGTAGCATAGCGGTTTGCAAGGTGGGAATATTCTCTTACCTCAAAACTGTCAACAGAAGGGTTATCTTCGATTTCGCTCAGAAGATCCCTTGATATTATGTCATCGGTCGCTGTTATACTCCACCTTGTTGGGACGAGCTTGCGGCTCTTCTTTCCGCCGAGCATGCCGATGCTAAGCACTTTGTGAATCTGGCTAGTCTCTATTCCTTGCTTGTAGAGTGCAACTATTGCCTCTGATGCTCGCAAATCAGTATCATAGTACGCAGATTCAATTCTGTTGTCCGCGGATGATGAGATCAGTTTGAAATTCTTGAGCGGAGCCGCTGGGCCAAAAGGTGTTGTTTCGGCATTTAGTCTTATTTCCTTCTCTAGGTCAACATCAACAAGAGGTCGTCTTTCAAAAACAGCTTCACCTTCTACGGGTCTGTGAGACATTGCCAGCTCGTGCAGGTTCTCAACAAGTCGACCCGCTGTGTCGTGAACATTAAGAGATGTCATGCCTCTGACAAGAGCCAGCCTATAGTTAACAATTTCTTCAAAGGTTTTGCCAGACCACAATTCCGGCGTGTCAAGGATCGCGGTGTCACCATGTAGCGGGGGGATCATCGGTCCCACGTTCACCTTTGGATAACCGTACCTACCCACAAATACCGAAGGCGGGCTTGCGCCGTCAATGTGATCGCCGGTAAGCCGGGATGAGTTTTCCTTGAGATATCGTATCCAATTCTGTTCTAGTCTCTTCCTGATATCTGCTGGAGACGACAAGAATGAGTCAGATCTGGTTGACGTAGCATTTATAGCATTATTCGATCGCAATCGCAAGTGCTCGAGGATAAATCGATGGAACAAGTAGACAAGGCGGTCTTGGCTTCGATATTTGCGAGTACTCTTGAGCCATCGATATCTGCGTACGACAGGCTTAGAACCAAGCTCCCTGTCAGCAGCGAATTTTTCAAGTCAAGAATTGATCATCTCGTCAAGACTGGTTTTGTCGAAAGGGACGATCCCACAAAGCTGACTTTTATCGGCAGAGACGCGCTTAAGGTGGTCCTAGTCGGGGGTGTCTTTGATCTGATCCACCCGGGTCACATCCATACACTAAAGGCAGCAAAGGAACAGGGAGATGTTCTCGTAGTTGTTGTAGCACGTAGTTCTACTGCTCAAAAGATCAAAAAAGACAGGAAAATATACCACGATGAATTGCTCAGGAAGGAGCTGGTTTCGTCGCTCAGTTTTGTTGACATTGCAATCGTGGGCCGGGAAGGTACACTTTATGACACGGTCGAATATGTAAAGCCCAACGTTATAGCGCTAGGATATGACCAAGCACACAGTGAGAAGGATGTAGCTGAAAACTGCGATAAGCTAAACCTGAATGTCCATGTGATCAGGTTGTCAACTCCGATCCCGGGCACCAGCAGTTCAAAAATGAAAGAAGAGCTTGGCGACTCCATCTACAGGATCTAGCCAGAAGGCAGGCGCACTTGAATCCTTATTCTGTCGCCATTTTTTATTCCGCCTGCCCGCTTGATTGGGACTGGAGCGATCACTTCGAGCATTGTGTCATCGTAATGAGTCCGTTCAAGCACCAGTACAGCCGCATTCTTTATGGAACTATCGTCGTTTATCCGAGCCCTATAGCATTTTACCCAGCCATACGTACGCGTACCATCGCTAAATCCGTCAATGAAAGCGGATGGCGGATGCATTCCCAGCTCTCTTCTTGCGTTCATGAAAAGTTGATCCACAAGTCTTACGTTGAGCGTCCCCGGGAAGGGCTCAAACCCGAGCTTTTCCTTAAACTGTTTCCTGTAGCCAACAAGGGACATGTAGTATGCTCCCTCGCCCATTCCCGAAACTACATTTCCTTCAAAATTCACGGTTGAAGGAGACGACTCTAGAGCGGTACGAAATGAGGAATACAAGTTCTGAATTTCGTTGAAACCCTTGTCGGTTATCCGAACTGCAAATTTCTGTCCTCGCTTTACCCTTTCTAGATAGCCAGAGTTTTCGAGCTCCAACAAATGTTTAGACGCAGCCTGCTGCGACCTGCCGATATGCTTGCCGAGTTCTGTGGTCGTAATCTCTACGAAATTGTGGCGCGCCCCTTTGGACAACAGTTCTACTATGGTCAAGATGTGCTGGAGCTTGATCTCTGCTTGCGGCATTAGGTTCTAGTTACTTATGCCGATATCGCCAAAGGTTCTAACCCGGACATCAGCCGGCTTTTTCAACTCTGCAGTTCTGTGCCCGATGATATATTCAATGCCCGCCTTGTCGGCTGCGTCAACCAGCCTCTGGGTAACTATGCCATCCAGAACGAGGAGTTTGGCTCCTTCCGCGCTGTCCAACCTCTTAATTACTTCAGAGACCGGCACTTTGAGGAGTTGGTTCATAGAACCGTCAAGCACAACGGCCTCAAGGGTCTCGTTTATCTGTGGGTATACATCACGTATGGCAGAAACGATCTCAGGGTTGTCATTAGTAACGACTGCAGAGGGCGCCACAATTGGGGCAGCGTGCTGCGTGCTTTCTTCTCGAGCCTCCCTCTCTGGTCGGCGGTAATGCCTCCTCTCTTGGTGGCTTTGTTGGGGAGGTGCTTCCTCTCCGAAGGCAGCTACGGCTTCCTTTAGTATTTCAGAAATTTCGAGAGGAGTGCACTCTTCAACTTCTTTGCCGGTAGGAGCCCGAAGAACCTTATCCAGCTTGACTACTCCCTGTAGCTCTTTCAGGATCAAATCGCCTGCTCTATCTCCGTCCAAGAATGCAACTACTTTCTTTCCATCTGTCAGCTTTGTCACCGTTTCGTCAATCCTTGCGCCTTCAATCGCAATAGAGTTGTCGAATCCCGCCCGCAGCAAGTTGATAACGTCAGCCCTGCCTTCAACCAGAATTATCCAATCAGATTCGAAAACACCTGTTCCACAAGCCAACTGTGCTTTGCCAAAACTTGTGAGCTTGCCGGGCTTGCTTGCATCATAGACGTCCTTGAGCATTTCTTCACCTTCGCTAATTGTCCTAGTAGCCCAGTCCTGGACTATTTTCTTGGCTCGATCAACAATCACCTTTTTCTTGATAGCCCTAATGTCGTCAATTCCAACCAAGTTAAACTTTGCCTGGAATGGCCCGACTTTGTCTATGCTTTCAATTGCGGCCGCGATTAGAGCAGCGGTCGAAATGTCCGTGCTCATGGGTATAAGCGCGTCGCCTTTTGCAGAGCTTGCCTTTGTTTCGACGTTTACTTCGATTCTTCCAACCTTTGAGACCTTTTGGAGTTCGTTGAGGTTCATTTCAGGGCCCAGAAGACCTTCGGTCTGTCCAAAAATAGCGCCGATAATATCGGCCTTCTCGACCAAACCATCAACTTCAAATTTTAACTTAACATGATACTTTACGATACCAGTGCTTGGCAATTTTTTTCATAACCTCGTAGTGTTGATACGATATAGCAGACTTTTCTTTGCTTGAATATAAGTGCTTTGTGAAGTATGAGGGACTACGTGTAGAAATAAAGATCCTTGCGCGATCCCGTTATCCCTGCCAGATGTGGCGCATAAACCACAAGATCCTCTACATGCCTCACCTTCCCATTTGTTATCTTGGCAAGGGCATTCTTGTAGAATAGAGTAACATTCTGCCTCCGTGATTGGAGCTGGGAAATGATCTTTCTTGTAAGGTGCTTTCCTGTCCTGTCCATGTCCAGGAGAAGAATCATTTTCTTCCGGTCATTGTCATGATAGTCCAGAAAGTTGGCTATTCCCTTGAAGTGATGAAAAACTGCAGGACTGCCAGTGAATCCAACCTTAGCCAATGCCTCTGCGTCCCTCCTGCCTTCAACTACGATGACTGAGCCCCTTTCGTATTCCTCATTTAGCATCCCGACAAAGGTTCGCAGCCGTTCGACAGTCTGGTCGTCGACGTTGAACTGGTAACCCATCGGACCAATAGTACCTATGCACACTAGGAATTTAACATTATGGTATTGGGAAGAATAAATACGGTTCACTTCCTGAAAAGCCTATGAAAGTCCTGGCGGTGCAAAACATAGAATGTGAAACACTTGGCACGCTGGATCAGTTGCTCCGCACAGATGGCTTTGAGATCGAAATTATAGATGCCCCTTTTGACCATGTCCCCCTAGTCTCCACAAATTATGGGGCAATAGTTGTCCTCGGCGGCCCAATGGCGGTCTATGACAATTTAGATTATCTGTTCCGGGAGCAGGAACTGATTAGATCTGCAGTAAAGTCGGATACCCCTCTTCTGGGAATATGTCTTGGGTCGCAGTTGATAGCCCAGGCTGCTGGAGGTCGAGTGTTCAAAGGCAGCAGGAAGGAGATAGGACTAGAGAAAGTCTTTTTGACGCCGAGAGGCCGCTCCGATATCTTTAGAGACTCTGACGGTCGGGATGCAATGACGGTTTTTCAATGGCATGGGGACACCTATGATTTACCCAGTAACGCTTCGGTTCTGGCAAGAAGCGACCTTTATCCGCAGGCCTTCAGGATTGGTTCTGCAGTTGGAATCCAGTTCCACCTCGAAGTTGACAAGCAAATGATAAGGAGATGGATCCAGGAATACAGGAAAGAGCTCGATTTTGAAGGAATTGTTCCAAATGAAGTTGTTCCCAGCGAAAATGAACTAACCCAATTGGCTTCCAACTGCAAAGTCGTTTACAGGAATTTTGCTTCCGAACTAAGATCGCGCTGGATGAGCTAGCGAACAAGTTTTAGTGTTATATTAATCAGACTAACTGCCGATGTAGACACGGTTTAGACAATGAACCCAAACTATAAAAGAAGCCATGAGATTTTTGTCTCTACCAGACATGCCCAATGACAAGGTCGAGAAAATCTTTAATGACGTTATTACAACAAAAGAGAAAGTAATCACAGAAGAGCTCGCTAAACAGGTATTGACAGAATACGGAGTCAAGGTTCCCAAGTACGCGCTTGCAAAAAACACATCTGATGCAGAGAAGATGGCAAGCGAAGTCGGGTTTCCTCTTGTGGCCAAGATAGTCTCGCCCCAGATTCTTCACAAGACGGATGTCAAGGGAGTAAAGGTGGGAATCACAAACGGAGCTCAGGCTCAAGAGGTGTTTAACGACATGCATGGCAGGCTGTCAAAACAGTACAACGTCAAGGGAGTGCTGCTAGAAAAGATGGCCGCCCCGGGTGGAATCGAACTAATAGTCGGACTTCAGAACGACTCGCAGTTTGGCCCGGTCATCATGGTTGGCATAGGTGGTATCTACACCGAAGTATTCAAGGACGTTTCGTTTAGAGTCCTTCCGATAACAAAAGAAGACGCGAGGAACATGATAGATGATCTAAAGGGCAGCAAGATCCTAAAGGGCTTTAGAGGTATGGCACCAGTCGACATGGACATGCTCGCAACCGCTCTGGTCAACATTGGGCAGCTCGGAACAGAGATGGCACCTTACTACGAGAGCATCGACTTTAACCCCGTGATATTCTATGAGAAAGACTATGTCGTTGTTGACGCCAAGATCCTGCTGCGTGACAAGCCTGACCTTGAAGTCATTTCAAAGGCGCAGCCTAATTCGGAATTTATGGACTTGTTTTTCAACGCAAAGTCTGTCGCGCTGATCGGTGCATCCCCCGAAGTCGGTAAAGTTGGAAATTCTGTCCTTGAAAGCCTTGTCAAACATGATTACAAGGGTAAGGTATTCCCCGTCAATGCCAAGGGCTACCCTGAAATAATGGGCGTCAAGGCTTACAAGGGCCTGGAGGATATTCCGGACAAAGTAGACATTGTTGTAGTTACGGTGGACTTGAAGTTCGTCCCCGATTTGCTAAAGTCAGCTTCAAAGAAAGACATCCACAACTTTGTGGTCATTTCCGGCGGAGGAAAAGAGCTTGGGGGAGAGCGTGCAGCGATTGAAGCCCAGGTCAAGGAACTGTCAAAGCAGCTTCGCATCAGGATAATTGGTCCCAATTGCATTGGGATGTTTAACGGCCAGAACCGCCTCGACTGTGCATTCCAAGGTCATGCGAGGATGATAAGACCCAAGAACGGCAGCGTTGCATTTCTGTCGCAAAGTGGTACTGTCGGCATTGCGTTCATGGAGAGCTCTGACGCGTTTGGCATGAGCAAGATGGTTTCCTACGGCAACAGGTCAGATGTAGACGAAGCCGACATGATATGGTACCTTTCAGAGGATCCTCAAACCAAAGTGATAGGACTTTACGTCGAAGGTCTTGGAGATGGCCGCAAATTCATGAACACCGCAAAGAAAGTCATGAAGGAACGCCAAAAGCCGATAGTCATGTTCAAGAACGGAAGGAGTGTCAGGGGAGCCAAGCAGGCCGCGTCGCACACTGGCTCGCTTGGAGGCTCTTATGGCGTGGTGAAGGGCGCGCTTGACCAGGCTGGCATTATTCCCGTAGACAGCTATGAGGAATTGACCGCTTGCCTCAAGGCACTCGCTTGGCAGCCCGTGCCAAACGGAGGAAGAGTGGCCATGGTTACGAACGGCGCGGGTCCCATAATCGCTGCAATCGACAATTTTGAAAGGCTAGGTCTGCAGGTAGCCGAGATTAGTGAGGAAACCAAAAAAGCGTTCAAAGAGCATTATCCGCCCACATACGTTATCGGCAATCCCTGTGACATTACGGGGTCTGCGAACGCGGATGATTACAGGTTTGCAATTCAGACTTTCATGGATGATCCAAACGTCGACATCATTATGCCATGGTTTGTCTTCCAGGACGACCCGCTGGAAGAAACTATAGTTGACGTGCTGGCCGACTTTCAGAGGCAGAAGAAAAAACCAATTCTTATCGGCGCAATGGGTGGTCCGTTCACGAAGAATATCTCGCAGAGGATAGAGGACGCGAATGTTCCAGTGTATCACTCCGTCACTGAATGGGCCACCGCAGCGGGCGCACTGAATCGTTGGGCAAAAGTAAGTGGCAAAGCAAAGTAGACGTCCGGTTCCCTGAATTTATTAGATTAAATTAGCATTCAGAATGACGGCTTGTATTGGACTCTACGGCTGTGGAGGCGCAAAGGGCATTTGGTTTCCTCTTCATATGCGTCTCTATAGCCGTCGGGTCTGCTTCCATAATTTCTGAAATAGCCTACTTGAATGGGGCAGCCCTTTACTTCTATGCCGCCATTTGGGTTGGAAGCTTCGGACTGGTGTTCGGCGCAGCGACCCCAATTTTCCGAAAAGTCGCTCCGGCGATCAGGGGTCGGATGAAAGCAAGCACGAAGTGGTCTACGGGCTCAAAGGCACTGAATGGAGTATGTTGGGCAGGTCCATTTGTCGCAATTGCCGCCTTCCCCGCGCTCTACCAGTACCTGATTTTGCTTGGAATAGGTCTTGGAAATCTGTCGACATATTCCCTTATCAGGCGATACAGCGGAAATGACAATCTGGAGCAGCTAATTGTAGGTTCAGTTTCGCTTGCCTGCCTCCCAGTGGCACTTGCCATGGATACCTCAATTTTTGCAACGAATCCAGACATTGCTGTCATGCTTTCTAGAATTCTCATTGCAGTCTCGTACGCGGCCGGCGGTGCCTATGCCCTAATTGAAGTGAAGCGACGGCGCCAATCCTCACAAACAGGCGTCGAGGGCTTGGAGTAGTTCAACCTTTTCATACCCTATGGCGGACATAGTTACCAGTTTGGAAACGCCCTTGAAGACCACAACGAGTGGCCACAATTAGAGTACAGCGAAGGTCAAGTTGCGTCCATAATGACACTAGGTGCGGGGCGCTATCGATTAGTCTCTCAGAGGGCAGTTTTTCATGATCCCTATCATGCTGGTGGATAATACTGACATGCAACCGTTTTTTAGAAAGAAATTTCGACATATATGATAATGTCTGAGGCAGAGGGAAGTACCTCGGTTATCGATCTAGAGGGCAACTTCCGGACCGTGGACGTGGAGCTCCCCGAGATTAAAGAGGCTTCGCGGGCCCCAGTACAAAAGCCATCCCAGGTGACGCATGAAAAACAGACCAAGCAGGTTCGACGCGTCCCTGAGAAGAAACCTGCTGAACCAAAAGGAATTGACACTGACAAGATTCAGCAGATACTAAAGAAGCACGGTGAAGAGCGGAAATTACTTCAGAAGGAGATAAAAGAGCAGGCGAAACGAGGCCGAGACGATCTTGGTAAAGCGCTCAAACAGACCGAAAAATCCTATCATGTCCAGCTTGAGAAGCTCAGACAGGATTATGAGTCACAGACTGCAAAACTCCAGAATGAACTTGAAGTTTTCCTCGCGGACAAGATGGCAGAAATGAAACAGCACAATCAAGACGTCGTTCTGACCGATAGCCAGGAGCGGCTCCAGAAGCTGCAAGATTGGCTACACGGCGAATTTGTGAGCGAATTACAGACCAAGACGAACGAGCTTGAGCAGGTTAAAGCTACGTCAGATGTGCAGGTGCAAAATCTCGTACTTGAAGTGGACAAGAAAAACCAAGAGATTGTTCGTCTTCATAACAAGATCAGAGAAATTACGCAGCACCTTAAGAGAGGAATGCGTGAGCAGATTCTGGATGAATTGCATCTGGTGGAGTTGAACACCGATGAAAAGGGCAAGAAAAAGAAAAAGCAGCACAAGGGCTTTTTCGCAAGATTCAGTTCAAAGTTCTAATTGAACTCAATTGAAACGTCCGAACCTTAAATTTTGGGTTTGCAAGCATCAAATATTTCCCGTCCACTGCGCATAGAAGTGAAAGAAGCGGGCCCGGTGGGCTTCGATCCCACGACTTCCGGCTCTCTTCACTAGAACTTAGAAGGCAGGCGCTCTATCCATGCTGAGCTACGAGCCCGCTCATGTGTTGTCACTCCTTACGGAGGGGCAGCGAGCATGGTAGCAAAAAGGCGACGCCTTCCTTTAAAAAATGTTTATCCTTTAGCGCAATCATGGCTATGCCCTGTCTGGGTGAACTCTAGGACCATATGATTACGGAATCAACGTCTGCAGAAATTTGAATGATAAAGGTAGAGTCGCCAGACAGACTATTTGCCTTAAAGGTCTCACTGAAGCTCTTCCTTTTCCGTTTTTGTGTTGCTCTCCCTTTCCCCACCAGCTGACTATGTCACATAGCGTCTGCGATTATCCCTATCAGACCTTCCAGGCAATCCATCAGAAAAAAATTATTCCCCTTCATAATGCCCGAAGTGATTGGGATTACATTCCTAGCTAGAACAGATCGTATCAGGGTTGATTGCTTGTAATATTACCTCTAATTAGAGGTGTTTAAATGTCGGCGTAACGAACCTTAATCTGACAAACCTGGAGGGAAAGGATATGAAATATTTATCCAGGTTTATAAAATTTACAGCTAGTGGCACTATTTAGCGTAAATTCCATACCGAGAAACTATAATAGCTAGGCAGGGAAATGTAGAATGTTATAATAATAGAGATGACATTATGACCCAGAACGACGCCAAAGAGGATTCAGCACCTGACTTTTCTCCCGAAGGACTGTACAAGTTTTGGGCCGAAACTCTGAAGTTGCCGACTATTGGGCCAATGTTTGCATTTTCGAAGGAGTTCAGCAATTATGCGAATGACATTATCAATCTCGGAAAGGTTATGTCAGAACTCAAGTCACACAACGACAATTATTGGAGTCTCATTACAGCCACATACGCAAAAGCTGCAAAGGCGACCTTTGAAAAATCTCCAAAGCAGCTGGTTTCAAAAGAAGACTATGAGAATTATCGTCGGGCAATGATTGAGGCATTCGAGGACGCTTTCACTGGACTGTTTTCTTCTCCAGAGTTTTCAGTCATTTATGGGAAAGTGTTCAGTGCTCAGCTAGACTTCTCAAAGGCCCTTCAGAGTTTGGCTGAAAAGAATCTAAAGATTTTGAATCTGCCCACCAGGTCAGAGATAGATGAGATATTAAAGGATCTTCATGATCTCAGAAAGTCGGTAAGGGAGTTACGAAAACAAATAGAGGTGTCATCAGATGACAAAGCAGGAAGCGATGGGACCTAATCAGAAAGAGCAAGTAGAGCCGGTACCGCAGGCACAGCCTCCCCAGGAACCGGTTCCAAAGCCACAGAAGAAGGAAACGGTAACCCCTGAAGAACTGAAAGAGATGTACAGGAGACTTGACAAGACCAGATCAGTTCTTCATACCGCCGGCGAAATCGAGGTTGGCCAAACGCCATGTGAGGTGCTTCGCGAGACAAGGACATACCGACTCGTGCACTATCAGCAGATGGTCAACAAGACCGAAAGGACTCCAATTCTCATAGTTTACGCCCTTATCAACAAGTCATATGTTCTCGACTTGCAGCCCGATAAGAGTTGGGTGAAAAGCCTACTGAGCCAGGGATTTGACGTATACCTTCTAGATTGGAAGGCTCCTACCAACGCGGACAAGTTTGTTTCCTTTGACGATTATGTAAACTGCTACATTAACGAATGTGTCGATATCGTTTTGAAAAAGAGCAAAGTGGACAAACTTACGCTTCATGGCTATTGCATGGGCGCGAGCATGTCCGCAATGTATACAACTCTCCATCAGGAAAAGGTCAGAAACCTTGTGGTAATCGCTCCCGTAGTTGACACAGAGAAAGACACTACAGTCATTGGCAGCCTCGCCAAAAACATGGACGTGGAAAAAATGCTTCAGGTAGCAGGCAACCTTCCAGCGGAACAACTGTACGCGTGTTATTCTGTGCTCAAGCCTTTCAAGCAGGGAGTAAACAAGTACTTTAACTTAGTTCAGAATATTGACAATGAGCAGTTTGTCGGGAACTTTTTGCGCATAGAAAAATGGCTCTATGACACTCCCCCCATCGCAGGTGAAACCTTTAGGCAATGGGTAGCCGATATCTACCAGAAGAACTTGCTGGCAAAGAACGAGCTTCGCCTGGGAGACGACATTATCGATTTGACAAAGATCAAGGTGCCGATACTGAATATCGTGGCGGACGAAGATCATCTTGTTTCGCCCCAATGCAGCGCCCCGCTCAACGACATGGTTTCAAGTTCAGACAGGCGCTTGATGAGATTCCATACAGGTCACGTCGGCCTAATTGCTAGCCTTTATTCGCAGAACAACGTCCTGCCAAAAGTCGGCCAGTGGCTCAAGGCTCGCTCGCAATAATACAAAAAAGCACTTTGTGGATTTAATTTATAATTCGGCGCCGCTCCTTTTACTGTGAAAGAACATTGGTATGGCTGCCCGAACTGCTATCTAGCATTTTCGGAAGACACAGAATACAGGCGGCACTTTGAATTGGATCATGCAAAGAAAAAATTCAGGCTTGCAGGCAAGATAGACTTGGCGGTAAACTATTGAAAACTGAACGACACCGCATTCAATGACTCCCAACCTACTAGAAGCATACGATGAAGAAATACGGACATTGAAACACAATACACCTCACATTCTATACATACACTTGGTGCGCGACCACAAGAGCAAGATCGAAAAACTTAACGGCGAGCTCCGAGGCAGAGATAAAACCATGACTGGATTAGAAAAGACGGTTAGTATTTCACTAAAGGACTACCAACTCTATCATGATTACTTCATAGAACATGAAGGCTTGGTCGGAAAGACTCCCGCTGAAGTGGTTGGCATCAAGATAGAAGGAGATAACAAATGGATAACTGTAATCCAATATGCTAGCAAATTTCAAAACTAAGTTTTAGTCTTGACTTCCAGTACTGCGCACCAGAGTGTACGATCCACCGCCTTCTCCCAGACCGGCATCTAGAACATCTTCTATGATAAAGCCCGCGCTAACGAGATCGGCTAGAGCCTGTGAACAACTGGAAAAGCGCTCAATTAAAGGAGCATTTTCACTGCTTGATGATGCATAAACCACGATCGGTGGATTTGGTGGGTTATCATTAAGCTGTGCAAGGCACATTAGAAGTACGACATCACTATTCGGGGCGCTCCTCGCGGGTGTCAGGGAGTAGATGGCAAAGCTAATCGCCAATATTGCCGCTAGTCCAGATACTCCCAAAATGCTCAGAACTTTTATTTTGTGCATTTTAATAGTTCACACGATAAAGTACGATAAAAGGTATGCGTAGCGGGCAGCTAGAGCAAACGCTAGTTAACACGAACAGGAATTTCATGGAACAAACTATAACTCAACAGAACCCCTTGGAAGATGGTTTAAATTAGATCCAGTCAAGACTTAGGTCTGCCTAACGGTTTTCCAGATGCAGAGAAGAATCAGAGTCGGCATTGACGTTGGCGGCACCTTTACCAAGGCCGTAGCCATAGACATGGTGCAAGGCAGGATAATCGGCAAGGTGACTGTTCCGACTACTCATTCCTCATCAGAAGGAGTTTCTACCGGAATTATTCAAGCGCTTAAATCGTTGATGCAGAAGCATAAGATAGAAAACGCGGAAATTGAACTCATAGCGCATAGCACAACTCAGGCGGTAAATGCGCTACTAGAAGGCGACACCGCTAAGGTTGGAATAATCGGGATGGGTGTTGGACTTGAAAAGTCGAACGTAATCAAGCGCACAAATGTCAAGGATGTAGAGCTGGCGCCAAACAAATATCTTCATACTTGCTATAGGTTCCTTGATACTTCAAAGTATCTTGAGGATGGCCAGGTTCGTCAGGCGATCTCCGAGCTCAAGTCGGAAGGCGCTGAAGTTGTAGTAGTGAGCGAAGCATACGGAGTCGATGATCCAAGCAATGAACAGTATGTCATGTCCAAGTGTGATATGCCTTCGACAGCAGGACACGAACTTACTGGGATCTACGGACTTGAAATCCGAACACTTACAGCTGCTATCAATGCAGGGATTCTGCCAAAGGCCATTGGAACTGCAAGGTTCGTAGAATCTGCGGTGAGGAATGAAGAGATTTCTGCTCCCGTGTTAATAATGAAAGGGGACGGCGGAGTTACTGACATGCAGACCTTTAGGAACAAGCCGATTGTTACTGTTCTTTCTGGGCCTGCAGCAAGCGTAGCAGGTGCCTTGCTTCATCTGAGAGTAATCGACGGGGTTTTCATTGAAGTGGGTGGGACTTCGACCAATGTCTGCGTGATCAAGGACGGCCGGCCTGAAGTGAGGTACGTTACAATAATGCAACACCCCACTTGCATTAGGTCGCTTGATGTCCGGGTTGCTGGCGTTGCAGGAGGCTCTTTGGTCCGTTGGTCGGGAAGAAAGATCACCGATGTCGGACCAAGGTCGGCTCACATAGCAGGCCTTCCTTATTCCTGCTTTGCATGTCCAGAAGAACTGGAAGGAGGCCAGATAATTACGTTCAGACCGAAGGAGGGGGACCCAATCGATTACGTGGCAATAGAGACTGGAGGCGGTAAGCGCTTCGCCATAACAAATACCTGTGCAGCAAACTACCTTGGCATAATTCCAGAGGGCGACTATGCAAGAGCCAATCCTGCTTCTGCAAAGCTGGCTCTCTCGATTCTAGCTTCAAGACTTGGTACTACCGCGGAGGAGGCGGCATCGGCAATCTTGGACATATCTGCAAAAAAAGTCATGGAAATCGTGGAGCCAATGATAAAGGAATACAAACTCAAGAAAGAAAGAATAGTTTTTGTTGGCGGAGGCGGGGGTGCGTCGGTTCTAGTTCCCCACATTGCGCGCAAGCTCCAACTGCAGCACAAGACTGCCGAGCATGCAGAAGTGATTTCTTCAATAGGAGTAGCTGCGGCAATGATTCATGAAGAGATCGAAAAGACAATTGCCAACCCAAAGCCAGAGGACGTAGCAGAGCTTACCGAACAGGCCCGAAAGGTCGCTCTTGAAAGGGGCGCACTGCCAGAATCGTTGACGATCCAGTCGCAATACGTAAGCGAGCGCTCCATTCTCAGGGTGACTGCCACGGGTAATGTTTCCCTCGACATTGGAACGACAAACGCCCAAGAAATAAACGAGCAGGAAGCGCATGTGCTGGCCTGCGAATTATTCGGAATTGCCGAGGGCGTGCAGCGAATCTTTGACATGAAAAACTACCATATCTTTGCGTGTGAAACGAGCAAGAGAAAGCTGTTCCTTAAAGCACGCAGGCAGCCGGTGCTGGTCCTAGATAGGTACGGGAGAGTGAGACTATCTGTGGACAATGCAGCAATTTTTAACGGCTCTCCGGAAGAAGTTGCGGACAGTGTAGATGCTTTGCTGCGAAAGCACAGTTCTGAAGGTGGGGAATTGGCGCCTCAGGTACACATCCTTGATGGAGTCAGGCTGATGGACTTTTCGAGCCTTACCTCGCCAGAGCATGTTTCAAAGGCCGTACGCGATGAACTCAATAAAGCGTCAACAGCGCAAGTGGCTGCGATAGTGAAGCTCAGGTAGTGACATTTAGAGATTGATAGTTGTAGAATGCACGAAGTCAGGAATTTCCCAATGTGTCCAGATTATCAAGCAGGGGGGGGTTGCGGTTTTTCCTACAGATACCGTTTATGGGATCGGCTGTGATCCTTACAATCAGTCAGCCGTGAATAAGGTCTTTAGGATTAAACGCAGAAAAGAAAACAAGCCGCTGCCTGTTCTGGTAAGTGATCAGGCCGATGCAGGCAAGTTAGTCGACCTCGGTGAAAAAGGAAGACTGTTAGCGAGCCAATGCTGGCCAGGACCTGTCACGATCGTCGCACCACTTTTAGACAGAACGATAGCTTCAACGATTACCGCCGGCACCGATAGTCTTGGTGTCAGAGTACCCGCGAACAAGTGTGTCCTTTCTCTTCTTCAAGAGTGCAAATACCTGGTAGGAACCAGCGCAAATCTAGCGGGAGAAGTCTCACCAAAGAGCGCAAGTGATGTCCTGGAATCAGGACTTCAAGGATTCGATGTATTGCTGGATGGAGGCCCTGCTGGGAGCGGCAAAGAATCTACCATAGTCGATGTAACGAACCTTTCCGTGATTAGGGAAGGAGCGATAAGTTCACAAAGGATCCTTGAAATCCTTGAGGCAGGCAAATCTTGAAGCGATTTAATCTGATAGCCTCGACTTATAGGTTCAAGGAGGAAGAGGCCCAAGATGAGATTCTGGACCTCTTGGAAAGTTTCGGAGACGCTGAAGCAGTCTGTGAAATTACCGAAATTCGAGGAATACTGCTGGCTCAAAGCGCGATTGACCCGATCGAAGTAGTCGACAGGCTCAAGCAGATTACGTCATCTGAGCCATGGCGAATTCGATACATTCTAAGGGTTCTTCCAGTCACTCGGGTAGTCCCGACCAGCCTCGATGAAATTTCAAACGCTATATCTGAAATAAGTGGCGTGCTACGCCCCGAGGACAAATTTAGAATAACCGTTGAAAAGAGGCACACGTCGCTTGAATCGCTAGAAGTGATCAATGCCATTGCTTCAAAGTTCGAAAGTGTAGTGGATCTGGAGAATCCAGACTGGATCATTTTGGTTCAGATCCTGGGTGCTCAGACGGGAGCCTCCATAATTAGGCCTGATCAGACGTTTAGTTCTGTGGTAGAAAAAAGAAAGTAGTTTTTACTTTGTCATTATCGCTGCATTTTCCACAAGATGATTCAACAACTCATCAGGAGCAGTTTTTGGATATAGCCCTAATCGCCTTACCAGTATGGTTCTTTTTTGAGGGCTTGGTTGAAGCACAGATTCATCGACTTCAAAATGACTCCCCAGATAGTCGCTGAATCTCTTCAGCTTCGCAGATTTATCAGAGAACCCTACGAAACATGCGGATGACCCTTTTTCCAGGCCTACTCGTGATATTGCCTCGGAAATCTGATTGGTGCAAGCGAGCCGCAGAAGGAATTCGGTCTCCGCCTTGTTTGCCATCATGACCCCGCGCTTCTTTGCTTCCATGACAATTGCAATGATTCGCATTGCGTGCTCCGTCCCGAAGATCGATTCTGCCCTCACGGCCTGAATGAAGAGGTAGTCGTTGGCTTTTCGGATTCTGTCCAATATTCCACCAATGTCCTCGCTTTGGATTTTTCTGACACCAATTATCGCTACACGATCTAGTTCAGTCAATGCATGCGATCCGCCATGAACCACCGTTACCACGGTTACAACATCTCCAGACTTTACCATAGTGGCTTGGCCTTGGAGAGCAGCAGAATCTGTCCCATTTAGAGCTATAATGAGATTTGCGGGATTCAGCAGGTTTTGATGTGAAGAAAGCGACTGCAAATACTTCAGAACTTCAGAAACGGTGGCGCTTGGTTTTTCAAACTGTACGGAGGCCCTGCCGCCGAGAGCCTTCTTGGCTCCGCCGAGAAGCCGAATAGTTATCATTAATCCTATTCTTCAGTCTCTTCAGATTCTTCCTCTGATTCGTCCGCAGCCGCAGCAAGCGAGGCCTTCTCTTGTGCTGCCTGCTTGCGGAGGTGTGAGGTGATGTAACCGGCTAATTCGTTCCGGAGAACTTTTGACCTTACTATAGCAAGATCGTTGAGAGCCTTCTTGTTAGAATCAAATTCCAGCCCAAATTTTTCCGGGTGATCCTGTAGAAGCTCTGTAGAGATGCGCTTTATCCTATTCATCCATCAGAAAATGCAAATGCGAGGCTATTTTATCTTTCCCGTCAAGTTGAGAGATACGACATTGTATTTTTTTCAAGGACTGACCCCATCTCGTCATAATCCAGATCGAGAACACCCGCCGCAGTCGAGACTACGCTGACAAGAAATGACGTGGGGGACCCAGGCAGATTTTCAAAGCAACGAGAAAAAGTAACAGGACCGTCAGTTTCTACTAGTATCCTATCTCTTGGCGCATTTTGCAAAAGTACCTTCTTGTCATCCGAATAAACGAGAGCAGGTCCAAATGAAACATAGAGGCTCATATTTGCAACCTGCGCAAGTTGCTTCTTGCTCCCTGCGAACCAGTGTAGCAGGACACTTTTGAGCTTATAAGATGGCAGTATTGAAAGGATGTCGTCAAGGGCCTTGCGTGAATGGATAGATACAGGCATGGTGTGGGATTCGGCGAGCTGAAGCATCGCTTCGAAAACTTGTTTTTGCTTCTCATATGGCGCGATGCCTCTTTCGTCATAGGTTCTGTCCAGACCAATTTCACCTACTCCGTCTATCTTGTCGACGTTTTGCGAAAATAGATTTTTGAATTCGTCCAGGTTCTCTCTGGACGCGGCTTCTGGATGAATTCCAGCAAAGTGCTTGACAATATCTCGATCTCGTTTGAACAACTCAAGGCCCTTTATTGAGGTGGCAACATCCACCGAAACAGAGCATGCCATCATGTTCATTGCTCGCAGACCAGCCAAAAGGAAATTCAAGTACTCGGAATATGCTTTGTCTGCAAGGTGGATGTGAACGTCAACTAATCTCAATACTTACGAATAATAGGTTTCGAAGGATAAATTCTATGTGGCTCAATTAGCCGGAATCCCGGCCATTCCCAAAAGTTTTAACGTAGTAGCATTAGATAACGACCTATGTCTTCCGGTCCGGAATTCGGCCTTGCGGCAATGTATCGGGTATTGAAGAAATCTGGTGCTGAAAGAATTAGCGACGACGCAGCTGACGAACTTCGCAAAATCTTGGAAGAAGTTGGAGTGAGGATCGCGAAGCATGCCGTAGACCTTTCTGTCCATGCAGGCCGCAAAACGATCAAGCCAGACGACATCATTTTGGCTTCAAAAAACGTTATCAGGCTCTAACGACGATGTTCTGTGTATTGCATGCTGTAACCTGAGTGACATAAAAACTGGCACAGACTACCTTCCATATTTACATAGCCGAGCAATCTGGTTGAAAGCAAGGAGATTGGATGTTCGAGTACCCGTTCATCCCCTTCTCCCCAGGCCGGCATCACAGTGGTCTTGAGTCAATACGGTGCCGGCCAGTTCCTTTTCGTTTAGTCAAAGCCTTCTAGCGCCGGGATTAGCGCCAAGCTATGTCTAGTATGAGTGGAATTCAAATTTGTGCTCCTGAAGTGCCTTGAAACTACCGAACTGGAGTGAGCATTTAGTGCATTTGTGATGCTGTCTGATTTGGTATCGATCATAGGAACGAGGTAGTCGCAAGTCTTGTAACGCTGTCCCGCTTTCAGCAGACACGCGACTGTCGATACCATGGCCTTGAGATGTAATCACAAATACTCGCCGTCAGGCAATGCTTGTATAGTTTATGACGTTGAGGCTATGTAGCGTCTTTCATGAAAAGGGAACCATCCCCTCTGGCAGGCACTCGAAAACCGACCTAGGTTGGAATCAATAAGTCGCTGCAAAAAGTGAAAGATGAAGCAATCCACCAATAAATCTACTTTCAAAGCATCTCGTTAAGGATCTGACGTGTCTGCCGGCGCGCAGATTAGGCGGCAATTAAATCGATTTCTTGATGTGGGTGGAATTCCTCGATGTAACAATCTAACCTCCTGCAATGATTGCCTTCATGACAGATCGGGCAGTCGCATTCACATTCTCTGCCAATACAAGCTATCGGTAATCTGTCCATATTCACGGACACTCTGTCACTCATCACTTCGCTTGTTAGTGGGCATTTGATATACTTCTTGTGAAAGTAAATTGCAGAATTCTTAATTACTGCTTCCCCTTTTTCTGCTTGCCCGAGGCTATTTATTTCTGCTAAAAATAGTCACTGGTGTTATTCTCGACTAACTTTAAAAAAAGAGAGGGGAATTATTTCTTTGCGTATGTCTTGCCGCCAGTAAAGTCCACCGCTACGAAATTCTCATTCCCCAAGACCCATGCGTCATGGCCGGCCGGAACAACTCCGGTGTCGCCTGGACCAAATTCTTGCTCGCTTCCGTCATCCATTCTTACACGCATCTTTCCAGATATTACGTACATTGTGTGCTTCACTTGACAGCTGCTACCTCCTACAATAGGCTTCACATGTGACGACCATTTCCAGCCAGGTTCGAAGGTCCCCTTTGCAATTGGTGTGTCGCCAACATTTGTGATATCGATTCTACCCTTTTCAAATTTTCTAGTCTCGTCTGGTTGGTTAACGTTCTTTCTAACCATTCTCATGACGTTTTGCGAAGACATTGTAACTCATACTCGAAATGAATATGTAAAAGCATTGGTGCTGGGTTCTATACGAATCGACCAGTAGATATTCAATGTTTTCAGCGCGCGAGAAAAGGTAGGATCTGAAACGTTAATCATTCCTGCTCGGCAGGGGTCAGAATCAAGCTGTCGGAAGTTTTTCGATGAGGCCAGAATGTTCTGAAGTACTATCAACTAATTCAGAAGCGATATTGTTTCATCACGTCAATTACGCTTGAAAGCATATTCATTTGCTGATAAGTTTGAAGGAACTCAAAGCCTTTCTCAGCTGTCCTATATTCTTGCTCCATTGGTTCGTACTCCAGAAGACCGTTGCGAACCAGAAGGAAAACATATCCCCTCAGCCGTTTTGAAGCCAATCCCGTACCGTACATAATCTTTGTTCTTGTCGCTCCCCCATTTGCCACATGAAGAATCTGGGCAACAACGTCAGTACGACTCCGGCGCTTATTCAAATTCCAGCCGATGCAAGTCTTTCGTCTACATATAAAACAATGATCAGAGGCTATTATGTCACCCAAGATACCTAAAAACTGGATGAGATAGATAATGGCTAAAGTGCTCTGTGGAAGCCCGCGATTAGATAGTCACTGCCGGCTTCTTTTAACACAGCTTGTGTGTCTAGTTTTTGATATTGTTGGATTAGCTCAAGAATAGAGCGCCGGGAGAGGGACTTGAACCCTCGAGTCCCGAAGGACATCAGCTGGCGCGTCTTGATCAGATCTCGAGGCTGACCCCTTTTAGGGTCTACCTATGACTTACCTAGCTTGGGTACCCCGGCAGCAGAGGGTGTCAGGGCATTGCAATTTATGCCTTTATCAATACACGACAATTACAAATTATATATAATGACTGGAATGAATATCAAACATGTTAGCAACGTCGATAAGATTGCCGACCGTCGAGGAGTTGAGATCACTGTCAATGGTAGACATTGCGATCGCAGCAGGGCTTGCGGATTCAATGCGGGATATATTTCGAGATTATGCCAACCTGGATCCATTTTGTATGCCCGATCCTTTCGCCGAAAAAGATGATTTCAATTATTCAGTAGTCCTCGACAGAGAGAACCCAAACAGAGTTGTGGCAATACTGGCTAACAACAAGGATTCCCTTCCGCAGCTGCCTTGGTCAGCCATCCTTGGCGAGCGCCTGGTAAAGCTGCCTATGTCAAAGACTGAAGCAGCAATTGTAAAGCACGAACTATTGCCAAAGATGACGAACAACTTTTATCCATACAGGCGCAGCGGCAGAATAGCAGGTTACGTCACGTTCGCATTCCAAATTTGCGGACTGCGCTGATGCTGGTAACGTCTTTTAGCTCGACTACGGATATCTTGCAAAACTGATTTACCATCTCCCCAAGTGACTTGCGAACGCTGTTTTCATTTTCACTGGATATTCGCATCACTTCAAGGAGAAGGTCGTCAAAGCTGATACCATTGCACATATTCCATAGGGACACGGCAGTGTCATTTACCCTGTAGGCCTCTCCTCGCTCATTTATTAAAAGTGGAGTTCCGTCTTTATCGTTTGAAACTGAACCGCGCCTAACTATGATCTTACATTCGCTTCCCTTGTTCAAGTACATCCCGTCATCATTATGTTGTCACAAGTATGAAGGGGCGCCTTATTATCCATATCGGGAAATTCTTATACGAGTATTTTGTAGCAAAACTCGCTAGCCAGCCAATACTAAAATAAAGGACATGTCGTGAAATTTTTCAGTGGTGTCCAAGCCTGTGACCCGAAAATATGTCGCAATTACGAGACAGGTTGCCGACGGAATAATCACCTATTCTCGAACAAAGCACCCAAATGAAGCGATCTTGGTCTTGCAGGGAAAAAGCAACAAAGACCACATACTTATTGACAGTCTCGTGATCCCCCCGTTTTCTATGAGCGGTCCCTACTACTCTGGCTTTCCAGTGCATGATTTGCCGTTCGACCTTTCGTATATGGGAACGGCTCATTCTCATCCAGGCGGATCAAACAAACCGTCGCTTGAAGACCTCAATCATTTTTACGGTGTAGTGTCCCTAATAATCAGCCACCCTTACGAGGACGAATCGCTGGGCGCATATGACAGGAGTGGCAACGCCCTTGAATTAAGGATAATAGATTCCTGATAAGCTCGCCTACTTTCTTCGGGCAAAATCCAGTTCTATCCCGCGCTTTGTATCGCAGCTAAATACGAAAGACTCATCAGGCATTATGGGAAAACTCGAGAGCATACCAGCAAGGCATTTCGGGCACTTTTCAACAACTTTTGTCTTGTCAAGATAAGTCGCGCACCAGTAGCACGTCTCGCAGAGCATAAAGATTGACGGAGCAGCGGCTGGTTTTGGCAACAGGCAGTTATCACTTGTAGAGGTTAATTACATTTAATATTCAACATTCTTGACATATTCTTTGTTTTATACTGTACACGCTGGAAAACTTAATAAAAGAACAGATCCCATAAGTAACTGATAGCTATTGAACTGGGTTGGTCAGCAGATGGTGTGGATTGTCATTTCCCTCGCCATAAGCCTTACACTCACCTGGCTCTTCGGAATGCTCTTCGGCAACCCCCTTCTTGGTCTCATCCCCGCAATTGGAATATTCATCTTGATGTCATATTATCTCCGAAAGCGCGCAATGGCTCGCATGGGAGGAATGGGTGGAGGAGGTGGATTTGGCGGCATGCTGGGCGGAGGCGGGATAAACTACGTCTGTATCTCCTGCGGTCACAAGTTCAAGGGAGGAGCCTGCCCGAGGTGTGGCTCAAAAATGAGAAGAGCGGATTTTTAGGGCAAGATGGCGCTCGATCAATTACGCCAAAAGGCATTCTTTCAAAACACTGTGGATGTCTGGATCTCGTACTGCGCAGAGCGCGGTTGGGATTGGTATAGCATCGAGAATTACAGGCGATTTATCACCTACCTAAGCAGCAGTGGGATCAAGATGCAAAAATTCCCTCTATGCATCAAAGAGTCAGGAGGTATGTACGAGCGCGGCAAAGACAAGACGCAATTTTTGGAGGAGCTGTCAAAGATTTCCGATGACAATGCGGCGGCCTATACCATAAAGTTGAGCGGCGATATAATGAGCGCGATTAGGGCTTTCACCAACTAGAGTATACAAAAATTCAGCACATTGACGCTGCCTTTGATCAGGAACACCTAAAACCCAAAACCACTTGATTTTGTCGTTGACCCTTGAAGACGAGCTGCCAGTGGGTGTAGAACAAGGCGAGGAGCACGTTGTGCCAGAGCCGTTAGCCTCAAGGACAGTCAAGGTTGAGCCTCTTTTTGACAGCGTAGTAGGTTACGACGATGTAAAGAGGCTGTTCAGCATGTCGATTGAGTCCGACAAGCCCGTCCACATCCTGCTCGTTGGCCCTCCCGCTTCGGCAAAGACATTATTCATGCTAGAGTGCATCAAACTTGAGCGCTCGTATTTTACGCTCGGTAGCCTGAGCACAAAGTCGGGGATGATAGATTACCTCTTTGAAAAAAGGCCCCGCTACTTGATTGTAGACGAGATCGAGCACATGCCCATGAGAGACCAGACTGCTCTATTGAGCCTTATGGAAACTGGAATAGTTTCGGAGACAAAGTATCAAAGAACGCGCAATACCCAGCTGAAGACTTGGGTCTTTGCCACGAGCAACGGAACCGAAAGAATGCTGACTCCGCTCCTTTCGCGCTTTGTCGTGCTCCATTTCAAGCCTTATTCATTTGGGTCTTTTAGAGAGGTATGCGGTCATATTCTATCGAAAGACGGGGTGCCCGTAGAAGTTTCAGACGCGATTGCCGATGCCGTGTGGACAAAGCTCAAGTCCAAAGACATCAGGGACTGCATCAAGCTTGGCCGGCTTGCAAAGAATGCAGCTGACGTTCAATGGATAGCTGACACCCTCAAGAATTACAAGCGGTGATAGCCAGAATATTGACCTCAGGAAACAAGAAAAGTTAAAAGTTCTTGCTGCGCCGGTAGGTGACGTACCAGGATGGGACTTGATCTCAGGCCACTCATAAGCCCTTCGCCCCTAAAGATCGCCGAACTTTCAGGCAAAGTCGTGGCTGTCGATGCATACAATACAATCTACCAATTCCTTGCCACGATAAGGGGTCCGACCGGCGAGCCACTTGCCAACAGCAAAGGGGACGTTACAAGCCACCTGAGTGGCTTGTTCTACCGGAACGTCAATTTGCTTATGGAAAACATCAAGCCTGTCTATGTCTACGATGGAAAGGCCCATGAACTCAAGATCCAAGAGCTAGAGCGCAGAGGCAGGTTGAAAAAGCAAGCCACTGAAAGTTACAAGCTTGCCATAGAGGAGGGCCGTTTTGAAGATGCGCGCAAATATGGCAAGCGGACTTCTGTGCTTACCGACAAGATGGTGGAAGAATCGAAAATCCTGCTTAGCCATCTTGGAATACCGGTGGTGCAAGCCCCGTCTGACGGTGAAGGAGCGGCAGCTTATCTGACAAGACATAATCTTGCTTTTGCTTCAGCGAGCCAGGATTATGACTCGATACTCTTTGGCGCTAGGAGGCTGGTCCGAAATCTCGCCATCAGCGGCAGGAGGAAAATTCCGAATCGCAATGCGTATGTCGACGTTGAGCCGGAAATGTTTGAACATGAAAAAGTGCTGCTAGAAGTGGGTGTCACTCACGAACAGCTGGTTGATGTCGGCATACTTGTAGGCACTGATTTTAACCCAGGTGGCTTTCCAGGAATAGGCCCCAAGACTGCGTTAAAGTTAATCAAAGAGAATGGGAGATTGGAAAAGGTTGATAAAATAAAGAACCTGCTCCCTGAGGTCCCTTATGAGGAGATCCGGAAAATTTTTCTAAGCCCAGAAGTCCCGAATGTCGATGAAATTGTCTTTAGCGAAGTCAAAAGGGAAAAAGTGCTTGACTTTTTATGTGTTGAAAAGAGCTTTTCTGCCGACAGGGTGAGCGGTCAGCTGGACAAATTGCAAAAGTCGACAGAAAACAGAAGCCAGTCACTAGAGCAGTGGTTCTCCTAAGAAAGCTTGGACGAATTAGTCCTTTGCGCCAACGTGCTTTGATACGATATCTCTTAGTTCGAGCAGTGAAAGGGGCTTTTGCAGGAGTTCAGAGATTTGTAGCGAAGGCTCTACCGCAAGATCCTTCATGTCAAAGGCAGACACCAGCAGGATCTTGACTTGCCGGCTCAGCTTCCTTACTTTGGCTGCAAATTCCAACCCATCCATGTTTGGCATTCGGACATCTGTCAGAACCAATGCATAACGGCTTGCATTGTTGCCAAAGTGTTCCAGCGCAAGACGAGGGTCGGTAAATCCATAGACAGCAAAGCCGGAGGTCTCTAGAGATCTCTTCAAGGTGAAGACAATGTCGCTTTCGTCATCTAGGACAAGGATAGACTTCGAGTGCAAGTGCCATAGTTATAACATGGCCATTCCATTTAACAGTTAAAGCGAATTCGTACAGTCTAGATTAATTCTGAATGAAATCAATGTACGAAAATGCATTCTCATTGAAATAGTGATCTATAAATAGCAACGTTCCGGCTGTATTGGATATTGGCTAATCCAAGGGCATGGCTTGCTGAAGCTGTTGCTACATTTTGCCTCGTCTTCTTTGGCCCGCTCTCTGTGACAATCGCGGCTGTGCTGTTTGGAACTACACTCACCATAGAGGGAATTATCATGATCTCTGCAGCTCACGGCGCAGCAATAGGAATAATGGTCTACGCCTTTGGCCATATCTCCGGTGCTCATATCAACCCGGCTGTTACAATCGCAATGCTCGCAACAAAGAACATCAAGGTAAAGGATGCAGCTGGTTATATCGGAGCGCAAATAGTTGGAGCGATTGTAGCAGCTCTTACACACATGGCTCTCTTGCCGGAAGCCGGTGCAAAGGTCAATTTTGGAACGCAGGGGGGTCCTAGTGCATTTCTTAATTTTAACGCGGCTGCCGGAGTCGGAGCCGAGATAATCTTTACATTCTTTCTCGTGACGACAATCTTTATGACTGCAGTGCACAAAAAAGCGGCCCCCGGTATGGCGGGCATTGCCATAGGAGGAATGATCTTCCTTATCCACTTGGTCGGCGTACCGCTGACAGGCGCAAGCGTGAATCCGGCAAGGACATTGGGACCTGCCATCGTATCAGGCTACTGGGAGTTCCACTGGATTTACTGGGTTGGCCCAATAGTTGGAGCGCTCATTGCTGGATTCATCATGAATTACCTCTATGTAAAGAAAGCCGAAAAAATAGAGCCAGCGTAAATGCAGTCACTATAGGTTGCCCAGCGATCGCGAGTGGCGACTCGTGTGCGGCCTTTCGCCAGGATATCTTCTTCGCATGTGGCCTGAAGGCCTTCCGTGTATCAGTTCCAAGAACCACGCCTCATGTTCTATCTCTTCTTTGAGTATGTCTTTTGCAATGTCATATGTTGCAGGGTCTTTTCCTATCGTCATGTTACACAGCTTGTTCCAGTTCACTATCGCCCCCTGCTCTGCCGCAAGGCATTTCTGCAATATCTCTTGCAAATTGGTAGGTGGCGTTGGCAACTGAAGAAATTCGCACCCCGACATCCGGACGAACTCGATTGCGTCATTGGGTAGAATTCCCCCAAGTTCATAGATTCTCTGAATGGACGACTCGAAATGGCTAAGGTCCTCCAAGCGCGCGTCTTCTATCACGCCCTTGACGCCTTCCCCATCAAGGCCCGTGCAATGCGCTCGAAGATTTGTGAAGTAATAGTACGCGGTGAACTCTACTGACGCGTTGTAAACCAAAGCCTTGACTACCTCTTCGACATTCAAGCCATTCTGTCTAAGTACGTTTACTCCAACCACGTTCATTTTGTCTGCAGACAAGATTATTTCATTAGAAAGCCGGATCTCGCTTCTAATAAAATTTGCTAGAGATCCAATAGGAAGCGTACAGTTGCCCCAGTGGGCTCCTCCTTAACTTGCATTTCGTGATAAGTCACTGCCTTTATTTCCACTTTGTACTTGTGTCGTGCCAAGTCAAGTTTTTCCCCCCTTGCGTGTCCATCCAACTTGTATCCTCCATTTCGTGAAATTTTTACCTTGAATTCTGACATAACCATGCCATCCGCCACAAGCAAGAGCATTACCTTGTCTAGCCAATCGAATAAAAGCGAATATTCGTCATGACCGGACGCGCTGATATCGACTTCAATCTCTGGCTTGACTGTCTGTAGGTCAATCATTGTGTCGGTGAGACCCTTGGCGGCGAATTCAAACGCTTCATCCAGCGTCCTACCGTAGGCCTCGATCACTGCATCAGTCATGTGATCTAAATAACGGAAGCCACCGGTCAAGACGATCTTTGGTTTACCAGTCATGCGGTATATACGTTCATCGCGGGGCAAAATCTAAATGAGAACTGGATGGTGGCTAATAGTGTGGTCAAGCTAGACCTTCCGCGGGGCATGAGAGATCTCGAGGGAGAAGAATTCGCAGATATCACTTTTGTTCGCGACAAGTTTTTCGAAACGGCCAAGTCGTTCAATTTCCGATTGATGGAGCCGTCTCCCCTTGAGTTGCTTGCCACCCTCGAAGCAAAAAGCGGCCAGGCAATTTCAAACGAGATCTATGCTTTCAAAGACAAGGGAGAAAGAGAAGTCGCGCTGCGCTTCGACTTGACGATTGGCTTGACTCGCTATGTTGCCCAGAGGAGGGACTTAAAGATGCCTGTGAAGGTTGCCAGTTTTGCGGGAGTCTGGCGATACGACGAGCCTCAGGCAGGAAGGTACAGGTTCTTTCATCAGTGGGATGTAGAGATCTATGGTCCATTCAGCCAAGAATCGGACGCAGAAATCATAGAGTTCGTTTCTTCATTTTTCAAAAGACTGGGACTGGCTGTGACAATAGAAGTCAATGACAGGCAACTCGTTGAGCAGTACATCAACAAGATCCTTGGAATATCTGAAGGCGAAATAGTCCTTGAATTATTACGGGCTGTCGACAAAGTTCCAAAGAAGGGACCAGAGGCAGTAATAAAGGAGTACAGCGGGAAAATTGATCCGTCAAAGCTAAAGAAGCTCATAGACCTTTCTGGAATAAGAGGCACTGCAGATCAAGTTGCATCAAAGGCCGATGTTACGGGACTAGAGTCTTGGAATAGGCTAGTCGGCTTGATGGATTCTCTCGCGGTCCGCAAAGTCCGGAACGCAGAGATAAACCTGGGAATCGTGCGCGGTCTGGATTACTACTCTGGCATGGTGTTTGAAGCCTTTGATCAATCTGGCAAAGAAGGCGCCCTCGTTGGCGGGGGCCGGTACGATAGGCTCACCGAGGCCTTTGGCAGGAAGGACATCGGCGCAACAGGAGTGGCTGGAGGCGTTGAGAGGATTATCATGGCTCTCCGTAAACATGGAGTGCTTGGTCATGCTTTTGTGCCCTTGGTTTATGTCGCTTATGCAGGCGATGAGATGAGGACTAACGCGCTCGAGCTGGCATCCTCTCTTCGTGACAGAGGGATAGCGGCAGAATATGACCTTCTCGGCAGGCCGCTCAGAAAGCAGCTTGACGACGCGTCAAGCAAGAACGCGCCGGTAGCCGTTATCGTTGCGCCACAGGAATTTTCTTCAGGGACTGTTATCATCAGGTCATTGAAGGAAGGAAAGGAGGAGAAACACCGCATTGACAGGCTGGGTGACGTGCTCAGTAATATCCTCAGAGCCTGATCATTGTAGCACTTTTCATCTTTACAATTCCGCTTGGTTTTTTTTCATACACGAGCCTCACAACGAGGTCCGGTGGATCGTAGCTGATGTAAAGGTCGCCTGTATCGAGCTCATGAGTGTTGTAGTTTATCTGAACATGGTCTTCAGGGATCCCGTTTTCAGAAAGCTTCTTTTTTGCCCTCTCGATGAGGTCGGGGTCAGAGGTGTTCGGTGCAAGAAATACCTTCGTGGACTGTTTCAGATATTGCGATAGGTCGGACATAAGCCAGTATGCGCAGTGACAATTAAACTATAAAGTTTTCCGGATCGGGAGAAGGTATGCTATCTGTGCAACTCTTTGAGGAAGCCTACTACTTTGAACTTGTACTGCTGTCCAAAGGATTCACGATACATCCGAGCATAGCTCTCCGCCGCCGCATGCGTCGTGTAGATTTGACGGACCCCGTCAATTGAGACCTTCTCACCATAAATGTCAACTATTTCTATGGCATACGATTTGGGAAGCTTTTTCGCTTGCTTTATCACGAGGAACATGCTTATGAGGAAAAACAACACCGCAGCAGTGAGCACTATGGCAAATTCAAAACCACGAGCAAAGGTGAGCACAGGGCTTATGAGATTCTGGTCTAACCATGTATAGGAAATGCCAAACGCCTGCAACATTATGGATATCGCAATCTGAAGCATTTGCTCGCCAGCTCTTGATAGTCTTCCTAACATAAGTATTTTGGTGTTGATTTCACTACAGATTGTTACTGTTTTCACGTCTATCGGGACAGAATCATCAAGTAATGTCTAACGTTTGCTATCTTTTGCAAATAATTCTCCATAGGTAATATTCAACGATGATTCGTAGGCGAATTGATTTAGTGACAAGATATTTATGAGAATATATTGCCTTTGTGCAGAGGAAACATTACAAGAGGACACAGCTAGTTGGTAGACTCTATTTCTCATGATATCCTTATCATAGGCTCGGGCCTTGCGGGTCTTCGGGCCGCGATCTCGGCTGCACGCACTGACAGTAAGTTGAGCATCGCGGTAATCTCCAAGGTCCAAGTGATGCGATCGCATTCCGTTTCAGCTGAAGGCGGCACTGCAGCTGTGCTCTACGAGGAAGATGGGGACAACCAGGACTCACATGTCTACGACACCATAAAGGGAAGCGACTTTCTGGCCGACCAGGACGTGGCAGAACTTCTTGTGCGTAGCATGGCCTATGAGATTTACCAGCTCGACCACTGGGGAATGCCGTGGTCACGGAGAAAGGACGGCAGGATTGCGCAGCGCAAGTTCGGAGGATATTCTTTCCCGCGTGCTACATTTGCGCAGGATAAAGTCGGCTTCTACTTAATGCAGACCCTGTACGACACCTGTCTGAAATATGAGAACATTCACTTCTACAACGAATGGTTCTGCTCATCGATACTGCATGAGAACGGCGCGTTTCAGGGCGTTACTGCGATTGAGATGAAGACGGGCAACTTTACCGTCATCAAGGCTCCTGCGGGCATCATATGTACAGGAGGCGCAGGCAGGATCTACAGTTTCTCAACCTATGCTTTTTCTTCGACGCCGGACGGTCTTGACATGGCGTACCGCGCGGGCTTGGCGCTCAAGGACATGGAATTTGTGCAGTTCCATCCTACGGGTATCCTTCCCTCTGGCATACTGATAACAGAGGGCGCCAGAGGAGAAGGCGGCTACCTTGTCAACAATAAGGGCGAGCGCTTTATGCAAAAATACGCGCCTGGGAAATTAGAGCTGGCGCCTAGGGACGTAGTGTCAAGATCAATGATAAGGGAAATCCAGGAAGGCAGAGGGTTCAAGCACGAAGCTGGAGCGGACTGCTTGAAGCTAGACCTTACTCATTTGGGCGCAGAAAGGATCAAAGATGTGCTTGCGGGCATTAGGGAGATTGGAATCAAATTCTCAGGAGTCGACATTATCAGCGAGCCAATAGAGGTCAGGCCGGTATGTCACTATATGATGGGAGGGATTCATGCTAACACTGACGGGGCGACAGAGATGCCAGGGCTGTGGGCGGCAGGCGAGGCGGCATGCAACAGCACGCACGGGGCAAATAGGCTTGGCGCAAATTCCACGTCAGAGTGCATTGTGTGGGGCAGGATCACCGGCGAGCAGGCGGCAAGGTATGCCCGCGACCACAAGGTTGGAACGATTCAAGAGCAGCAGGTGATTCAGGAGGAAAAGAGGATCTACGACGGGATTTTCCGCGGAAGTGGAGGCGTTAACCCCTACGAAATCAGAAAGACATTAACCGATACGATGGATGATAAGGCCTATGTCTTTAGAAACGAACAGGCATTGGCTGAAGCGCTGAAAAAGGTCAGGGAGCTAAAGTCGGCCATGTGGAAGCATGTGGACGACAAGGCAAAGGAATACAATACTAACTTCATCAACGTAATGGAAATCGATTCAATGATAAGGACAGCGGAAGTAGTGCTTGTCGGCGCGCTCAATAGGAAGGAGTCAAGGGGCGCACATTCCAGGACAGATTATCCCACTAGAGACGACGCTAATTACTTGCGTCACACTCTTGCCTACCTTGGAAGCGAAGGCACGCCGAAGATGGCTTGGCATCCCGTGAGGCTTACCCGGTACGCCCCGGTGGAGAGGAAATACTGAGATGGAAAACGCTGTTGATCGAGGCAATAGGGAGGGTTTGGTTGGGTGGCTGAACCCAGCAAGGTACGGCTGGGAGAGGTTCTCTTACTGGCTACAGAGGTTGACGGGCGTCGGCTTGCTTGCATACTTTGTCGGTCATATTTATGAAACCAGTTCGCTGACTCAGGGACCCGATGCATGGGCTGCAATGCTAGAGCTGACTCAGACACCGATGGGGCACCTGATATTGCTCCTCGTGATTGGAATGAGCACGTTTCATTCAGTGAACGGAATCAGATTGATCTTTGCTCACGGAGGCAAGGGTCTGGGCAAGCCGGGAAGGCCAGACTATCCATATGATGCCGTCTCGCTCAACTACAAGCAAAAATCAGGTATCTGGGTTGCCCTTATTCTGGCTGCGGTAGCAATGCTTTACGGAGCGTCAGTGCTCTTTGGAGGCGAATAAGATGGCGATGCTCAAAGAGAGCCAGATAATGAAGATTCACTATGTCACCGCGATCGGCGCTCTAATTGTTGTTGCCGTTCACATCATGATGCGAATCATAATGCCTTACAGCATGAGTCTTGAATACGGAAATGTAATCGCAAACTACCATAACATCCCTTATGCCATATTGCTCGAGTCAATACTAGTCTTGATAGCGATTCACGGCTTCAACGGCTTGCGAGTAATCCTGCTCGAATTGCGCCAGAGCAAGGCATGGGAGGACGGAGTGACTATTTTGACGATCGTTGCCATGATGGCGGTGGTCGCTTACGGAACCAGGACGATTCTTGTTGCGCAGGGGTTGGGTTTTGAGTAAATGAGTGAACAGGTCATAGAAAAAATTGAAACGATGGAGAAAAAGAGAGCACGGGAGAAGAAGGAGAAAGAATACCCAAAGACATCCGTGGTGCTCAAGGTATTTCGGGCCAACAGGATATCAGGTCAGCCGCCGCACTATGATTCGATTGAAGTCCCTGTCCAGAGATGGACTACGGTTCTCGACGCGCTGTTGCAAGCAAAGCAGTACAAGGATCCAAGCATCTCTATCAGGTATTCCTGCAGAATGGCAACATGCGGGTCATGCGGCATGAAGATCAATGGAATCCCACGGCTGGCATGTTACACAAAGGTGTCCGAATTGGAAGGAAGCACAATCACGGTCGAGCCTCTGTCGAACTTTCCGCATATCCGTGACTTGGTAGCCGACTTTTCGCAGTTCTTTTCGCATCATAAGAGAGTCAAACCATTCATCGAAAACAGCGAAGCAGACATTGCTGATCCCGGTACGTTGACAGAGTTTGTGCAACGGCCAGAGGATTTGGATAAGTTCCTGCAATTTTCATATTGCATAAAGTGCGGTCTGTGCTACTCAGCCTGTCCGACCGTGGCAACAGATACGAAATTTCCGGGGCCGCAGGCGCTTTCTCAGGCTTACAGGTACTTTGCAGACAATAGAGATACAGGCTCTAAGGAGAGGTTGGATAATGTGGACGAGAGGCATGGGATTTGGCGCTGCCATTTCGCTGGCTCTTGCAGCGTTGTATGTCCAAAGGGGGTAGACCCAGCGCTTGGCATACAGCTGCTCAGGGGACATCTGTTAGGGTTCTCAAGCAACGAGAAGAAAATTGCCGAAAAGAAAGAGCGATTGAAAAGAGACTAGGCAGCAGGCTTTTGAGGGTACTTGCTGTCGTTGACCTGCTTGTTAATAGCATCAGCCATAAAGTGGTTGCTTACGTTGACTTTAACATCGCTGATGCCGGATAGTTTGTAGATATTATCCCTAATATCCTGAGCGATCTTGAAACCAAACACTGCAGGACAGAATGGGCTCGTAAGGTGCAGGTCAACATTGACCTTTCCCCCGGCAATGTCTACTTTGTCAATGAGTTCAAGTTCCATGATAGAAACTCCGATCTCGGGGTCGACAACCTTGGTGAGCTCATCGAAAATCTTTCTTCGGGTCTGCTGCATTTGCTCTTCTTGACTCATACAATGAAAAGATCCCCGATACCATATTTAACCACTCCTATCTGTGAGGCGTGTCATAATTGCTACTAGTCAAAGCGTTAGACTATCGACATCTCATTAGTGAACAAGAATAAATGCATTCATAGCCGAGTTCTGTTGGGGCCTTGTTTTCATCGCAACACGGCACTGTCTCATGCACCCATCAATAGCTTTATTTTGAGGTTCCATTGATTTCCTTGATAGGCTGTGGCATTAGCCTTGGCGTATGCCAGAACCGCCCTTTTGCAAGGTGCTGATAATGCCTACCAAAGATCGAAAACATGTGGTGGGCATATGAGAAAATGAGAGGAATAGAGTTTGTGTTTCTTGCGGTCGGAGCCGTAGCTGGTGCTTTTGTAAGATTCAAGATGGCTGAATCGCCGTTGATACTTGGAACGCTGCCGATTAATATTCTAGTCATCAATGTGATTGGCAGTTTTATCTTGGGCGTATTCTCAATCCTTTCCCTCTTGTGGAATTTAGATTCAAAATACACTTTGCTTGCAGCCGTGGGATTTTGTGGTTCGCTTACTACAATGTCTTCGTTTGCGTTAGAAACTAGTAACTTGATTGATAACAGACAATTTGGGAATGTCGCCATCAACATTATAGCGAACGTAGCATTATCAATCGGCGCCGTGGTAGGTGGGAGACAGTTAACTAGTATCATATTCAGAGGTGATTTGACCTAGAGAATGACAAAAGTAAAGATGTGGTGCCTGACAATTAGAATCAAGAAGAATGACGAATTGCATGGTAAGCGGCTATACAAATCGTTGCTTGACTTTATGATGGGTGCTGGAATATCCGGTGCCACAGTCGTCAATGCAGTAGATGGCTTTGGCAGGCGCGGGAGGTCTACACTGCAGATCGAAGGTATTTCTATGAACTATCCATTAATTCTGGAAGTGGTTGACGAGCAATCAAAGCTTGAGCCCTTGCTTGCGCAGATCAAGAGGATGGTCAATGATAATGGCATTGTAACAATACAGGAAGTCTATGCCTTATGACGAGAAGTAATCAGGAAGCTGCCAGTTTTGGCCACTCCCATTTGATTTAGGTCCAGTGGCAAGAGCCGTAACAGAAAACGAGTTTTGGCGGATGAAATTGCAGAATCTCATCGGCACGCACCGAGCGCTAGAGGAAAAAGATGTGAGCGCCTGGACATTCTTTTGAAGTCTGCAGCGCAATGGCATCGCTTACGCGTCTTCGGCTTGACTCTGCCACAGGTTCAATAAGATCCTTAGTTACAACGTCTTCCTTCTGACCAGAAAAGTACCCAAGAACTACGACAAACGGGCTGCTTCCATTTTCGTGCGAACAAAGGAACAACAGGTTTCTTCCTTCGTAATGAAGAGAAGTGCATCCAGAGAGGTCGGAGGGATACTCTATTAGGCGAGGCGTGGTTGTCGCAAGCGAGGATTCCATAGTCTTTCATTGCTTCAGGCTATAACAGAGGGCTAGCTCATGCGTGTTTACAAATCGATTGATTGAAGTTAGCTAGTTATTCCGTAAAATATTAAATTAAAGCGCGAATAACTCACAACATTAAATGTACAGGTCGAGGCCCAAGGGAAGTCTGGATGACGACGTCCTTCAGTTCCTCTCTTCGATGCAGTCTGACAAATCAATCTTGGAATATGACATTTTGGGAAGCCAAGCACACTCGATAATGCTTCACGAAACTGGCCAGTTGACCCACCAGGAGTTAGCCAAGATCTTGGCGGCACTTGAAAACGCCAGGAAGAATAATGCGCTGATCGAGACGGACGGTTTTGAAGACATCCATGAGGCTCTTGAGGCTTTTGTGATAAAAAAAGCAGGGATGGAGTCAGGGGGCAAGATGCACAGTGCAAGATCACGAAACGACCAAGTAGCCGTTGACATCAGGATGAAAGTGCGCGACGATATCAACAACATGTGCGCTGCTCTTGCCGACCTGGTCGAGGGGCTCGTCGAAAAGGCTAGCGAGTCGAAGACGGTTCCAATGCCCATGTATACTCATCTGCAGCAAGGTCAGATCGGCACATTTTCGCATTATCTCGTCTCATACGCCTATTCCCTTCTGCGCGACATTGACCGGCTATACCTCTGTTACCAGAGGATAAACAAGTCACCACTTGGGGCATGTGCCATAGGTGGCTCGAGCATTCCAATTGATAGGAGAAGAACCGCCATACTCCTTGGCTTTGATTCACTGGTCACCAATTCAATCGATGCAACGAGTTCGCGTGATGTGTTGCTTGAATATTCCGCCATTCTTTCGATCACGGCATCGTCACTATCTAGAATCGCTGAAGATTTCATAATCTGGTCGACAACAGAATTTGGCTACATAGAGTTAGCCGATAGGTTCAGTTCGACTTCGAGTGCCATGCCTCAGAAAAAGAATCCTGACCCGCTAGAGCTAATTCGGGCAAAGTCGGCCACAGTTACTGCTCACATGGTTGCCTTGTTTGGAATTGTCAAGGCGCTTCCCACAGGCTACAGCCGAGATCTGCAAGACATGAAGCCGCAGCTTTTCGAGTCTTCAGCCACCACACTTGCGATGCTCAAAATAATGAATGGCGTAGTAAGATCATTACATGTCAACACTGACCGGATGAAGGCCGCTTCAAAGTCAAGTTATGCCGTGGCTTTGGACATTGCCGAGCTGTTTGTAATGAAAAACAGGATCCCGTTTAGAGAAGCTCACAAGATAGTTGGCAATCTAGTTGACAAGGCTGCAGGAAAAGAGATCGCCCTTGCCGAGCTGGATATCAAAGATATACAATCGATCCTACGTCATCTGAAATCTGGCCTGGATTCAGCCACTGTTGCTTCAACGCTCAGGAGCATGAACCCAGAGAAAGCAATCGAATCTCGCAGATCTGCGGGCTCCCCCAGCAGGAGGGAACAGGATGAAATGATAAAGTCGATTTCACAGAATATTCGGAACTACAAGTTGGGGATACAGAAAAGGATCAAGATGTTAGAGGGTGCATTTCAGAACCTTTCGCTCGAGGTCAAGCGATACCAGTAATCCTGACGGTAGTCGCTACTGTCCAAAATTTTACGCCGAGAACCGAACTTTGGGTTAGATAAAGTGGCGTTTGCCGTCGCGACCTACTCTGTTTTTCGCTGAATTAGGTGCGAGAAGGTTTATATCTTGTCCGAAAGCAGTGAAAACCAAGTCACAATGTCGCTAAAATCAGACGATCCGAACTACTATGCGCACCATTATAACTGGGTCGGAGAGAACGGACAGCAGAAAAGAAGAATAAGAATTCTAGATAGCACGCTTCGGGAAGGTGAGCAGCACCCCGGCGTTTCATTTACCATAAAACAGAGGATCCAGATCGCTTGGATGCTCGATTCTTTTGGCGTTGATCAAATCGAGATAAGCCCTGTCGTTTCGCCGGACCACGCGGTTGCTACGAAAACGATCATCAAACAGGGCCTGCGCGCGGATATTGTCGCGCACACACGCGCGATAAAGTCTGACGTGGACATTGCGATTGATTGTGGCGCGACCTGGGTCGCGACCTACATGGGAATCTCTGATATCCACCTATCGGCAAAGCTAAAGATAACTCGTGAGGAAGCGAAGACAAGAGCCCTTGAAGTTGCCGACTATATCAAGTCCCACGGCCTGAAGTCAAGGTTCACAATGGAAGACGCCAGCAGGACAGAGCCAGCGTTTCTCATTGAGATGTGCAAGGAGATGAACCGGCGTGGGATAGAGCGGATAAGCATTCCAGACACCGTCGGCATAATGCGGCCGCGGGGAATGTACAACTTGGTCAAGATGATATACGATAGCATCGACAAGTCGAAAACATCGCTTGATGTCCACTGCCACAACGACATTGGACTTGCCCTAGCAAATGCACTCTCTGGATGCGAGGCCGGAGCCGATCAAATACATACGACAATAGATGGATTCGGCGAGCGCACAGGGATCCCGAGCCTCTCCGAGACTTCAGTAGCCCTAACGCTGGTCTACAAATCAAACAACGACCTGAGGCTTCACATGTTAAGGGACCTGTCAAAGACAATCTCCGAATATACCAGCCTTCCCATCCCGGAATCAAAGCCAGTCGTAGGAGACAGCGCGTACAAACACAAGGCTGGAACGCACCTTGCTGCGATCCTTCGGAACCCGGCGGCTTATGAAATTATCGACCCAAAGTTGGTAGGCAACAGACGCAAGATAGTATTTGGCGAGCTTGCCGGAAAGAACGGCGCGGCTTACCTGCTCACATTGCTCGGCCTAGAGACCAGCAAGCATGAAGCGGAGACGCTTGCCAAAGGACTCAAGGAGCTTCGCATGGGCGACATACTCGAGCTCTATCTGGACGACAGGCTCGAGAGAAAGATACTTAATGATGCTCCAGTCAAAGTTAGTGCAACAAAGGAGTAAACAGAATGATCAAGTGTCCAGAATGCGATGCAGAGATCAAGGTACCTTCCGACTCGATTGAAGGCGAAATCGTGACATGCCCCGACTGCGGCGCAAGTTACGAGTTGGTAAAGTCTTCCGATGGCTTTAACATCAAGCCGGCTCAGGTCGTCGGCGAGGACTGGGGTCAGTGAGCAGAGAAGGGGTGCAATCAAGTCCCTCAAATTCTCTTACCATCCTGTATGACAGCATCAGGTGGGAAGAGAAGGCACTGTATGAAGCCGCAAAGAGACGGGGCCTAGCCGTAGAAAACCTGGACTGCAAGAACCTCGCGCTTGACTTGAACAACAAGAACTCAATCTACAGCGACAGGGTGATCCTGCAGAGATGCGTCAGCTATTTCAAAAACGTGCATTCTACTGCAGCTCTTGAAGGCATTGGCGCACGCGTCATTAACTCGCTTCAGGCAGCTATAATGTGCGGCAACAAGCTATACTCTCACATTTTACTGGATAAAGCCGGAGTCAGGACTCCCAAGGCGTTCGCTGCCTTTTCAGAAGACGGCGCCATGGCCGCCCTTGACGAAATTGGTTATCCTGCAGTAATCAAACCAACGGTTGGAAGTTGGGGTCGGCTCATCGCCCTGTTGCGTGACAAAGAAACGGCAAGGGCCGTGATCGAAGACAGGGAACACATGTTTCCCATTTATCAGATTTATTACTTTGAGCAGTTTGTCGAGCGGCCGCCTCGGGACATCAGGGCCATAGTCGTAGGCGATAGCGTTGTGGCTGCTATTTACAGATACTCTGGTCAGGGGGAGTGGAAGACAAACATGGCACTTGGGGGACACGCTGAGGCTTGCCCAGTCACAAAGGAGCTTGAGGACATTTGCCTGAGTGCAACTCGGGCACTTGGCGGGCAAATTGTCGGTGTTGACCTCATGGAGAGTAAAGAGAACGGTCTGATGGTGCACGAAGTAAATAACACTACTGAATTCAAGAATACGGTCAGAGTGACAGGCGTCGATATTCCCAGTCTTATGGTCGACTACACGTTAGCGAAAAAGCGCGGATAGCAATGGTTTCGTCGAGCTATGCAGTAGAGCTTTTGAAAAGGGCGCTTGAAATCTATACGCCGTCAAGGTCTGAGGCATCCCTTGCGAACTTGATAAAGGACAAGTGTGTCAACGAACTCGGTTTTGAACAGGTTAACATCGACAGTGTCGGCAACATAATCGCATCAAAGGGAACCGGCGAGCCCAGAATATTGCTCTGCGGCCACATGGATACAGTCCCTGGCCAAATACCAGTCCGGGTAGAAGACGGCCACATTTATGGCCGCGGCGCATCCGACGCAAAGGCTCCGCTTATTTCCATGCTGCTGGCCGCGTCAGAGTTTCCAAAGCAAAGTGGCACCGTGATTTTCGCTGGCGTAGTCGACGAGGAAGGCAACGCCACAGGGGTGAAGCAGCTGGTAAAGAGCAAGCTGGGCGTTGACTATGCAATTTTTGGCGAGCCTTCGGGAGTAGAAAACATCACGGTGGCCTACAAGGGCAGGCTTGCCATTAGACTCACTATTGACGTAGGCAACAGCGCTCATGCGAGTGCACCTTGGCTTGCCAAGAACTCGATTGAAGAAATGTATGACTTTTGGAGTGCCGTCAAGGCAGAGATTGAACGGGTCGGGACAGCTGAAAACAAAGCCAAGTCGATCAGCTGCAGCTTGACAGAAATAACAGGGGGTTCGAGCCACAACGTCACTCCCCAGAAATGCAAGATAACAATAGACATCAGGGTTCCGACAATAACTAGCTGCGACAGCGTGTTACGTATCGTCGATACAGTAGTATCAAAGGTTGCTGCGGCAAAAGGAGTCAAGGCGACATTTAGGATTGAAGACAAGACCGAGCCTTTTGAGGCTGATCACTCTTCGCCACTTGTCAGAGCCCTTTTGCTGGCTGTGTTAGACGTGCGAAAAAAAAGGCCCATGCTCCTGCGCAAGACCGGCACGGGGGACATGAATGTGCTCGGTCACAGCTTCAAGATCCCGGTCATCACTTACGGCCCTGGCGACCCGCACGCTTCGCACACGGCCGACGAACACGTCAGCATCGAGGAATTTGTTTCGTGCATCGAAGTTTACGGGCGGGCTCTTTTCCACATGTCCCGTCTTCACCACTTGAAAAAAACAAAGATGTAGAGGATATATTGGCGGAATAGCCGCCTCTGACTATGCTGTGGTTTGTTGGTGCAGGTATTGGCGGATACACCGGGATTAGTATTGGAGCCATTGATATTCTAAAGAACTGCGACTTGGTATACGTTGAGCGATTCACAAGCGCGCTCCAGGACTCGGACATAGAGGGCCTCAATTCATTGATTGGGTTGCAGGTCAAGCCGGTTCAGAGGTGGTTTGTCGAGGATGGCCGCGAGATTATGGAGGCGGCAAAGTCAAGCAGGGTTGCACTGATCACGTACGGCGACCCAATGATGGCGACGACGCATAACGAGCTTCGAGTAAGAGCGGTAAGGAATTCCATCAAGACCTGTGTGCTTCATTCTGCCTCCGGCCTATACTCTACCATCGGCGAAATGGGATTGCACGTCTACAAGTTTGGAAGGATGGTCACCATAATGTCGGAACCGCAATCCGCAATCAGTGTGTACAACACCATTCTTGAGAATCTACTTGCAGGGAACCACACTTTGTTGTTGACTGAATACAGATATGAGGGCGCCGGCGACCCCTTTTTCTTAGATCCTCAATCGGTCTTCAAGTTGCTGCTCGATATTGAAGCAGGCGAGAAGCAACAGGTATTCTCGCTAGAAACTTTTGCAATAGTAGCTTCACGCGTGGGACAAGCAGACCAGAAAGTAATTTCTGGAAAAATAAAGTCACTTGTTGAACTTGACTTTGGAAAAGGCCCGCATTCGATAGCAGTAACGGGTTCGATGCATTTTACGGAATCGGACGCCATCATTTCATTTACGCAGAATCTTGATCCACCCTCTGACAATTCGCTTGGAATTACACGGGTTGCCGTACAGATGGTCCTGCGCTATGCACCAAAGGCCAAGCTTGCCGTCCAGCAAATGCGTGTATTCCTTCGCGAGGACAAGGATCCATCTGGTGGCAAGGGGATGTTCGAAGTCCTGGACAATGCTGAATATTACATCTCCGATGCCGAGCGTTTCCTAAATCAAGGCAAACCAGAACTCGCGGTTCTTAGCATCGGCTACGCGGAAGGTCTTGTCGATGCTCTCCGTTTTCAAAAAGGCGTTAACCCGTGGCAGCCTCCCAGCTGACGAATATATTAGAGTAGAAACAACCAGAGCGACGTTGTCTGGCGTTGATGAAGGATTCAAATTTCTAACTGGAGGTAAAGTTGAAGAGTTTAATGCCTGGAGGATGAGGAATTTGACGAAAAGGCCGGACTACTCGGGGCTAGACCTCTCCGGCAAAGATCTGTCAGGTGCTTATTTGAACGGCATTATTGCCAACAGCGCTGATTTTTCGCGATCTACTATGAAGCGGACAAACCTTGTGCAAGCGAGTCTGGATGGCGCGAATTTTGAAAATGCAGACCTGACTGAAGCCCTGCTAATGTACACCGAAATGAAGAACGCTCACCTCAGTCGCGCTAACTTGACGGGCACGAATCTTATGTGGGCTAACCTTCAGGGAGCGGATTTTTCCAGAAGCAAGATGGCAAAGACGGTAATGGTCGAAGCTAACTTGCAGGATGCCAAGTTGGAGGGTATGGACAAGGCCAATGCTTATGTAAAATACGCGAAACTCGACGGAACTACCTGGTTTGAAGCGGCAGAGAGCCACTAGCGCTTGATTGCGCAGACAGGTATTCATCATCCGGCTTTTTTACGTCCAGAATGCCTGTTTCCAAAGATTTATTAAGTTAGGCAGAACCATTTTCTTCTAGAATGGCGAGCCCTCCACCGGGAGGAAAGGTTAATCGGCGCGACTTTCTCAAGCTGATGGCCGCCGCGGGTACTGTAATGACTTTTACTCCTTTTGTTGACTGGGGCAAATTTCTGCCAAATCCTGCTGGAACTGTTTCAGAGAAGGCGAAAGCTCAATATGTTGACGGCACGGTAGTGAACATTAACAAGTTTGAAGTTAACCATTCTGATGTAATTATTTACCCTAGAAGTGAGGACGAAACGCTCAACAAGGAATCATTCCGCACTTGGCAGATTATTAGGCTCCCGAAGGAATTGGGCGGTGAAGCGAATGATGCTTCCGCTTTTCGCGTATACAGCATGGTCTGTCTTCATCTTTGGTGTCTGTGGAAGTACTGGCCCCAGGAGGGCAGGAAGAGAGGCGAGTGTCCATGTCACGGCAGCATGTACGATCCGCTTACAGGCAAGGCGTTTGCCGGACCTGCGTCACTGCAGGGTCCGCCTTCAAATGTTCTTCCAAAATTGGACCTTGTGGCTGAATCTAATGGCGATCTTTCGGTATTACCTCCGGTATGGAGTCCTAACGGGAACGGGATAGTGGGATTTGGGCGCTACCTTAACGTATGAGAATAGCTTTGTAAGGTTCCTCCGGTGGGTATACGCCGGAGTAGAGCGAACTATATTCATGGGATTGAAATTCACATTCCCAGGAAGGTTCGTAAGCCCACTTGGATTCCTTGGCATGCTTACTTTTGTTCTCTTCATCATCCTTGGAATAACGGGAGCCCTGCTAATGCTGTGGTACGAACCCATACTGGATAGGGCGTGGGACAGCGTCAACAACATCGACAAGACCCTCCCCTATGGCTTCCACATGCGCAACATCCACTACCACGCGTCAAATGCGATGGTCATGTTGGCGCTGCTGCACATGTACTACCAGTACTTTAGCGGTAGATACAAGATCAGAAACGAAATCCTTTGGGTAACTGGGATTATACTGGGCGTGCTTACGATCCTTGAAGCATTCACCGGCTATGACATTATCTTTAGTGAGCGCGCCGAGCTAGCAATTTCAATTGCGGCTTCATTGACGAATTCAATTCCGATTATGGGACCTCAGATGAGGGAAGCATTCTTTGGGGCCGGGTTCCACGACTTTGTGTTGCGCTTTTACACCTTCCACGTGTTCATGCTGCCTATCGCGCTCCTTGGCCTCATGGTAGTGCATTTTCCAAGATTTTTGGTATTTGATGTGCCGATGGTCATGGCAATCTCTGGCGCTGTCATGCTTACAGGTGGAGTGTTTCCGGTGGGAATGGGGCTCCCGTTCGACCCGGGAGTCCCGCCGGGCATCACTGTACCTGAATGGTACCTAACGGGTCTTTACGCCTTCTTAAGGACAATGTACGACAAGTTCATCACAGGAGTCGCGTGGCCAGGACTGTTTATCTTTGCATTACTAATAGTTCCGTTCGTCGACAGGTACAAGAAATTCTCCTGGAAGGACAGGCCAATAATCACTGCACTCGGGATTACCAGCCTTGCGCAGATCATTGTCACTACCTATTGGGGCTTTTACATCGATCCAGACAGAGACAAGGCTCTGCTAGAAAGACTAGTCATTGACCCGATATTCTTTTACCTAGTCATGATACTGCTTGTACCATTATCGTTTGGCTTCTCTTATATGATGATAAAGCTGGCCAAACACGCAGAGGCCAACGCCAAATTGCAACCAAAGAAGGCGGGCAAGAGTTCCATAAACTTCTCTCAAAAGTGGCTCTTTGCTCTGTTTGTGATATTACTTGCCTTCCAGGTCTACCTGAACATTGCCGCGTACTATGCAGTACTTCAAGGGATGAAGAATTACTCTCTCTTTGTCTTGGGCATAATAATGCTAGTATTTGCGGGAATGTTCCACTTGTATCGGTACGGACGTGCGATGGCAAAGGCGCCTCCTCCAAAGCCGGTGCCTCCTGCCGCGGCAAGGCCTGCGCCGGCGGCTCCGAAACCTGCTCCTGCTGCGCCTCCGGCTGAAAAACCACTGGCGCCTCCTCCAACCGCAACTTCAAAAGTAGGTTCGGAAAAGACTCCACAACTTTCGCAGCCACAAAAACATGCGACCGGAGGTACGGGTGCAGAGGGCAAGACTGCTGCGACTGGAGAAAAAACCGCGTCGGGAGATCTTGACAGGGATCGACCAAAAGGTCATCCGACGATTTGAGCAAGCAAACAAGCTTTATATTGCAAATTATCAAGGGTAGAGATCGGATCCTGTAATGGAAAATCATTCTGGCGGCATTGCCATGGTTGCGTTTGTCGTTGCTTTGGCAGTCAGTATGAGCTATTACCAGTTCATTTACATTCCACAAGCAAACGCAAAACCGATTCTGCCAAAAGCCGTGCTAGATCCAGAAAAAGCATTTCATATAACTATTTCCCCCGGTTCTTCACTCGAATCCAACCCAGAGTTCTTTGTACCAAAGGAAGCCCGGGTGACGATTGGCATTGACAGCAGACTGACTTGGGAAAATAAGGATACGACTCCTCATACTGTTACTTCTGATAACGCGTACAAAGACCAGATTAATGGGGAATTCAACTCACTTACGCAAGTCGAAGGGGGCTTTGTTATGCCTGGCAAGACCTTTGAATTCGTCTTTACCAAAGTCGGAAATTACGCATATCATTGCGAACCACACCCATGGATGCAGGGGAGCATTGAGGTAGTGGAGAATTTTGCCTAGGCCTTTACTACCCGTATCTGTGCGACATCACTGACAACTTCTTTATGCTCTTGGATTATTGAGACACGGAACCTGACATTAGAGTAGTCACCTAATGGAATGTGCTTTGTGCTAGCGACAAAATCAACAGGATTTTTGCCTCCTAGCTCAGCCTTGAAGATTGATAGACGCGCGTATGGGTGGTTTATCTTTTTACCGTTCAAGCTGAGATAAGAGAAAACATCGCTAGAGTTTTCAATTTGGGAGTTTATTACGAGGCTGTCAAATCTGCCGGCATATCCAATGAAAATTTTTCCGCGAAGATCTTGTCCAGCGGCAATCTGGTCCGCGGCAAGCGAAATCGAGATCTGTTTCTCCAATGATGCCAACTTTATGTTTATCGGGTTACTGGCAGATTTAAACTAACTTTGCCTAAGCAGTAGAATTTAGCATATGATTGAATTTTGTTGAGCAAGCCCCTAGAAAACTCATCCTGCAATCATGTGGAGATGTCCCACAGGATCTGTCCTCGGTGCAGCGGCAAGCAATACCGCTATCTTGATGGCAATTGGACGGAATGGATATGCTGGAGTTGTGCAAATTACGAATCAGACACACCTGCATTCACGCAGTCTCCTCATCTTTACCACGATATCGTTCGCAGGAACGGCAGATATTTCATGTCAAAATACGCCTATTATGCGAGGACGGTATCAAACAGCTCAGCAAGCGGTAAGGCGTGATTGTCGCTGTTTGGCTCCTAACTAAAGATTTCCTGAAAGATCATGAGCAGCGTTTGCAAATCCACACTCTACTTAGTATCGCTTCGCAATAATTACCACCGCATAAACATATTAAGTGAAGTCCGGTTAGTATCGAACTGATTGCAGGATCAGGCCGTGCCACAAAAGATGACTTATGTTAACGGCTATGGAATTAGGTACCTAGACTACGATTCATCCCAGTCTAAAAAGAACCTGGTCCTCCTGCACGGAATTGGAGCCTCTGCAGAGAGATGGTCCCGCGTGGTCACGCCTCTTTCAAAGTATTTTCGCGTCATAGTTCCTGACATTATCGGCTTTGGCTACAGCGACAAGCCTTCCGTCGAATATACCTTGGATTTTTTTCTAGATTTCTTGCAAGAGTTCCTTGAAAACTTGAAGGTGTCAAGAGCCTCTATCGTTGGTTCATCATTTGGAGGACACCTTGCGACCGAATACGCCATACGGTTTGGCAGGCGCATAGAAAAGCTTGTCCTGACTTCCCCGGCAGGCATGATGCGCACTTCAACACCAGCTCTAGACGGCTATATCATGGCCGCTCTCTATCCAACCTATGAAAACGCAATGAAGGCATTCAAAGAGATGGCGTTCGATCCTGACGTAGTTACCGAAGAAACCGTCCTTGATTTCGTGAACAGGATGAGGCTCCCTAATGCAAAGTACGCTTTCATGTCTACTCTCCTTGGAATGAGGTACGCCCCCGTACTCAAAGGTAGGATAAGTGACATCATCTGCCCCACCCTTCTCATCTGGGGAGACAGTGACAGAATGATTCCGGTTCAATACGCAAAAGAGTACAGCGAAATCCCGGACAACGAAATCGTTGTCATGAAAAACTGCGGCCACACACCATATATCGAAAAGCCCATGTCATTTAGCAAGGCCATGCTAAAATTTCTTGTAGGCAACGATGCATAGTTATTCTTTCTTCCGCCTTCGCTCGATGGGTACAACAATTACCTGGACTAGGTCACCGTCTTCGATATTGAGTGCCTGTCTTTCAGCTTCGGGGATCGATATCCTTCCGCCGCTCTGGACGGTAGTCTTGAACATCGCATTGTAGTACGACAAGCCTCTGAGAACAGCGAAATAGTTTTGCATGACGTCTTGCTGTATCGAGGAGAATTGTTTGAGAAAGTCCTTTTGAGCTTCGCTCCCCTTTTCAACTACTTTTTTGAAAGCCTCGACCGGATCCGTGGGTTCGTTAGAAGTCATTTACAAAAGGAACCATGCGTGTCATTTATTTAACGTTAATGCTGTCCGAAAAGTTCTGACAAGGTTCATTAAGGCAGCAGGTTAGGCTAGGATGATTGCAGGTAGATGAGTCCGTTGGCCTGGATTTTGACCCCGTAACAAGCATCAACAGTGGCCAGACCTTTCTCTGGGAAAGGATTGACGGCGCTTGGTACGGAATTAACGGACAAGATGTGCTCAAATTTGTCGCCAAGTCGGGCGGGGTAGAATATTCTTCGTACCTCGAGCATGGCTCTTGGGAACGGAATTTTTTCAGGCTTGACGACGACATCAGAAGGGTACATGCAACTCTTGCCTGTGACGAAACTATCGCGACACTTATCACGAAATACCCCGGCTTGCGCCTACTTCGTCAGGATCCAGAACAGTGTTTGTTTTCCTTTGTTTGCGCAAGCAATACCAACATTCCCATGATTCGTAGAATGCTTTACAATTTGGCTCGCAAGTTCGGAGATAGAATAATTTGTGACCAACGCGAATTCTTTACATTTCCTTCCGCGAGCGCACTCAATTCCGCGTCCCTCACCGAGCTGCGATCTTGTGGTCTAGGATACAGGGCGAGGGCCGTCAAAGCGGCGGCCAAAGCTATAGCGGAAGGGGGACTAAACTTGCAGGATCTCAGGAACGCGGAATTTCAAGAGGCCAAAGATCAAGTATTACAGATCTATGGAGTCGGCAACAAGATCGCTGATTGCATACTTTTGTTCTCACTGGACAAACTTGATGCATTTCCTATTGATCTGTGGATTGCCCGAGCTCTATCCACGCACTATTCAGCACTTCATGATTGCAGGATTGGAGAGAAACTGACGCCACGTCAGTATGAATCGATTTCTGAAAAAATGCGCCGCCATTTCGGCAAGTACGCAGGTTACGCTCAGCAGTATCTATTTTATGACATTAGGCAGCAAGCTCAAAGACACTGGTAGGCATTCCAGCTAGGAATTGCGTGGAATTTTCTTTCAAATACTCTTACGCTATGTGGGAATAGAATGGTCAAGGGCTTACTGTGTAAGGTCTGTGATACTGCGTTGGATGATCATTTTTGCCTCAGGGGAAACGTCATACTGTTCTAGGACGGTCGAGGGGCTTTTGATGAGCACGTTTCTAAATTCCGGCTCGCTCGCGGCTTTTAACAGAATTTCACTTATAATCTCGGCTTCCTTTTGTCGAGATGCCAAGTAGATGCACCAAAGCCGAGGTCGTATATAACTTTAGTGCATAATTCATGTATCGCAACCCGATTAATGGAAAAGTAAAGTAATCTTGACTTTTGGTTATAAAGCGACTCTATTCTCTTTGATGCCAGTCAATTGAGCGCAGGGATTGAACTTGTAGGCGACCTAGGCTACCTCCTTCTAGTATGCTCAGGCGTTGGGGCGCTGGCTTACATTTTCAAACAGCCGATGATTCTCGGGTTTTTGGTTGCCGGGATCCTCATAGGTCCCTTTGGTCCCTTTTCCCTGATCAAGGATACTGAGATGCTCAACAACTTCAGCGATATCGCTATTGTCCTTTTGCTATTTGGCGTAGGCCTGGCGTTCCCGCTTCGTCAGCTGAAAGCAATCTGGAAGATCGGTGGAGGCATTGCCATTATTGAGGTTGGTGTCATGCTTTTACTCGGGTTCGGTGTTGGTGCAGCCTTTGGCTGGTCGTTCTATGATTCGATGTTTCTGGCCGCAGCACTTTCCATCAGCTCCACCGCCATTATCGTTAAAGTGCTCGAGGACATGGGCAAGCTCGAGTCGACGTCTGCCATTCTCATGATTGGAGTACTGGTCATTGAAGATATTATAGCAATTGTCATTCTTAGCTCGATTCATTCCGGCGTTGTCAGCGGAACGTTTGAGTTTGGACAAATCATGTTTACGATCGGCAAGATCGCACTCTTTATCGGCGGAACGATAGCTGCAGGAATGCTTTTAATGCCAAAGCTATTCTCGCTCGTGGCCAAGCTTGAAAGATACGAAGTGACTATCATGCTTGCGTTAGGCACTGCATTTGGACTGTCCTTTCTTTCCCACGAGCTAGGATTTTCTGCCGCCACTGGCGCGTTTTTGGCTGGCGTAATCATTGCCGGGAGCAAGTTTTCGGAGCAGATCTCGACCATGATTTCGCCGACGCGGGAGATCTTTACTGCCATATTTTTCGTAACGATAGGCGCACTGATGGATCTTTCTCTGATCGCTACCTACTGGATCCCGGTAGCGGTGATAACAATAGTCACCGTTTTTGGCAAGCTTGGCGGTGTCTACGCAGGCGCCAGACTATTTGGATTTGAAAAGACATTTGCACTTGGTATAGGCTTGAGCATGGCCCAACTCGGCGAGTTTTCTTTTATCGTGCTAAAGGCTGGCCAAGATCTTGGTGTGGTAAGCAATACGCTCTTTCCGATAATCGGGATGGCTGTTGCTCTGACAACGTTCATCGGCCCCATGCTTGTCAAACTAGGACACAAGGTTGTAGCGGTATACGAGTAATCTACACTCCAACTTCTGGAAAAGTTGATTGCCTTATGCCGAGTTCGCCCTGAAGCGTCTTGATCTTTTTGGCGTATTCAGTCATCCTAGGTTTGTCCGACTGAACCTTCGCTATCTTGTATCCCTTCCAGGCTTTTTTCAAAGCTCCCCAAGTCTGACCCGTCGTGAACTTGCCGCGAGCACTCATTCTAATCGCATTAACCAAAAGACTTGGATATAAGATTATTTCTCTTAGTCATATGTGCAGCCATTTTACTCAAGAAAGATATGATAATTATCGAAAAGATGGACCTCTAGGTTGACATTAGCAAAAATCTTTGGGAGCGAGCCCGTAATCTTATGCTCGGCGGCTTTTGAGTTCGGATCGTCCTGGATAAGATACACATGCAATTCCAGTGGGAACGTTTCTAACAAAAGGCAATACCAGAACTTGCATATCAGTCTCTGGCAATGTTCAGGCTTGATACAAATTTGGCTAGGCGTGACCATCCTGACATGTTTCAAGCTTGGAAAGATGCTATGCTCGTCAATCGACAATTTTAGGCGAGTCGACTTAAAAATGAGAAAAAGAGGAAAGGGAAAAATGTTCCCTTATGAAACGTATGCCCTTTCGCCGTGCTGCGAGAGATCGAGTCCGACCTCTTCTTCCTTTGGTGTCACCCTTATGCCGCCAGGCCAAACTGCGTCCATGATCTTGATGATGACGGCGGTGATGCCTAATGACCATGCGACGGCTGCGAATGCTCCAGCTGCATTGTCGATGAACTGCTGTGGGTTGCCGAATGCAAGGCCGTCGTCTCCCCAGGGAGTGAACCGCTTTTCTGCAAATACACCAGTGAGGAGAGCACCTGCGAGACCACCGATACCATGGACACCCCATGTGTCCAGAGCATCGTCCCACTTGCGCTTGTTTTTGAACGCAACTGCTGCATAGCACACTATCGAAGCGAGTATGCCTATAATGATCGAAGACATTGGCGACACGAATCCTGATGCAGGAGTGATCGCCACCAGTCCAGCAACCGCACCCGAGGCTGCTCCAACAGTTGAAGGTCTTCCAGTGTGACCCCACGAAATCAGTGCCCACGTTACAGCGGCCATGCCTGTGGCGATTTGGGTCGCAACGAATGCGCTCGTGGCGTTTGTGGCTGCAGCTGCTGCTGAACCAGCGTTGAATCCAAACCAGCCAGTCCACAGTAACGCAGCACCAAGCACAACAAGCGAAATGTTGTGTGGCTCCATCGGGACCTTGCCGTATCCTAGCCTGCGTCCCAGCATCAGAGCGATTACGAGTCCTGACCAACCTGAGGTAATGTGGATGACCGTACCTCCTGCGAAGTCTAGTGCGCCAACACAGCCACCAAAGCCGGCCGCGCCACCAGGGCCGCCAAAGTTACAGTAACCTGGGGTCATGCCATAATTATCCGCGCCTGTAATCTCCCACGTCCAGTGGGCCGCAAAGTCGTAGACAAATGTTGCCCAAATAACAATGAAGATCAGGAAGGCGCTGAATTTCATTCTCTCTGCAAGCGATGCGACTATAAGTGCGGGCGTAATGATGGCGAACATCATCTGGAATACCATGTAAGTCATGTGAGGTATGGTTGGGCCGTTAATGCCATAGTACGCTGCTGATGGAACGTCATGCAGGACATTCTGAAGACCTACCCAGTCCAAGGTGCCAATGAACCCATATCCTCCAGCGTCTGGTCCAAATGCAAGACTGTAGCCCCAGAGTGTGAATTGCACTGCGATCACCCCTGTAGTAATGAAAACCATGTGCAGCGTGTTGGCTGCATTCTTTTGTCTTGCCAGACCGCCATAGAACATAGCCAAGCCAGCGGGAGTCATCATGAGCACAAGCGCCGAGGATGTCAGCATCCAGGCATTGTCGCCTGCGTTGATTTCCCCAGCTACAAGCGCCGTTTCGCCTGTCTCTTCGTCTATGACTACTTCGTCTGCCGCGTCTATCACGCCGTCTTCATTTTGATCCACCCAAGTGTGGTAAATGACTGCAGGGTCATCCGCCTTATAGGCCAGGGCATTGCTTGGAAGAGAAACCAAAGCAAGCGAAGCCACTAAAGCAGCGATTCCTAGCAGAGCGACTTTTTTGCCAATAATCTTATCCACTTTACCGTCTGCCATAGGACACACACCAAGGAGGTTTGAATAAAAGCATTTAGCATAATTTCCTCCAATCTAGATGTATTTTGGTTTTGCTTAGTACACGCGATAATATTGAAGAAGCAGAATTCTATGATGATATACTTTAATAGTGAGTACTCAAGTTGCGCCTGCCCTGATTGACATAAATATCTCTCGCCATGTTAAAACATTCAACAAAGTGGACGGAAATATCGAATCTTTGATCTCAGACTGGAAAAGTAGCGCGGTCTCAGAGATCACTTCTTCAGATGAGATTGACAGGCTCCCGGTTCATGCTTTACATATTGCCAGGATACTTGCCTATCCTGACCTTGATGTACCTGGGACACTTGCAAAGATAGAATCGATGGGACATCAGGTGACTAATATGATAAAATCTTCGAACACCCCACGCCGTCCAACTCTGATAATTGAAAAGATAAACGAACTCTTGTTCAACGTGGAGAAATTCAAAGCAAACACAAACGACTACTACAACCCGCTCAATAGTTATCTCAATGTTGTGCTAGAGCGAAAGACCGGAATTCCGATAACGCTTTCAGTGCTCTACGCGGCAGTAGCTAAAGTCGTAGGTTTCAAAATGTACCCTGTCAGTTTTCCTGCACATTTTCTTGTAAAGCACGTCCTCGAAGATGGCAGTGGAGAGATTATCGTCGATCCATTTAATGGTGGTAGGATAATGGACGACTATTCCCTAAAGGCGCTACTGGATCAGGCATTCCCGCGACAAAGTATTCCGCTTACTCATGCGCTGGTTGAAAAGTCGACGCCGGCCCAGGTGGTCATCAGGATACTAAACAACCTGAAAGGAAGCTATTACGAGTCACAGGACATGCAGAGATATTCGCTTGCAAATGAAATGGTTCTGGCTATTGACCAGTACAATCCAGAGGCCACAAGGGACAAGGGGGTTATTCTCCTGAGGGAGGGCGAATCCGAGGAGGCACTAAAAATCCTTAACATGTACCTGGAGATTAACCCAGAGGCGGAAGATGCAGACGAGATCCTTGGTATTATTCGCCAGATCAGGTCAGGACCAAAGTGATTCCGGCGGCAAATGCTGTGCGCAAGTACCGGCAAGTTGGGATCATGACCATGGCAATCAGCGGCGTGACAGATATCTACCTTAGTTTTGAAGGAATCAAGTGTCCGAGTGCGCTTAGCGGCACCAGCAAAGCTGTGCATCCACGACCAGCTCTTGAAGAGGCAGCTGGGTTTTGTTTTTTCATCACAAATTCATACGCCTATTCACTCTTTGGCGTCGTTGCGGGATTCGCACTGCTCTCACTATCGGCTTCCAAACGTACAAAGAACCCGCGTTCTCGGGGAGTAGTTTGACAAAGCCTCTTGAAGACTCACTTGAAAAAGTCGCCGCAGAAGTCATGGGGTGCCCACTATGCAAACTTTCCAGAACGCGGAAAAATGCGGTCCCCGGCGAGGGCCAGCTGTCTGCAAAAGTGATGTTCATAGGGGAAGCTCCGGGGAGGAGTGAGGATGAAAAAGGCAGGCCATTTGTTGGTGCAGCGGGGAAGATCCTTGACCAGCTCCTCCAGAAGGCGGGAATCGAGCGGTCCCAGGTATTCATTACAAATGTGGTAAAGTGCAGGCCACCGAGTAACAGGGTCCCAGAGGAAGACGAGACCGTTGCCTGCAGGCCCTACCTAGAACGGCAGATCGACCTTATCCAGCCGAAAGTGATCTGCATCCTCGGTCGGACGGCTTACTCTTCACTACTGGGTGGGGGATCCATTACTGCAAATAGGGGCAAAATAGTCGAGAAAGCCGGCCAAAAATATTTCCTTACCATTCATCCTGCTGCTGCGATATACCGGAAAAGCTTGGTGTCGGTTCTAGAATCTGATCTGAAAAAGCTGGCATCATCGTTGAAGGCAATGGAGGACGGCAAGAGCTCCCTTGAGGAATTCATGTGATTGACTGTATAGACAAGGAGTTTTACTCTCGACCGACAGCGGTGGTGGCAAGAGATCTTGTCGGGATGAAGCTTGTCAGATCTCTTGTTGTTGATGGCTTGAAGTCAAGGCTGTCGGGGATAATTGTCGAGACCGAGGCTTACGGCGGGAGGGATGACCAGGCCAGCCATGCCAGGGTGGGGCTAACCCCTAGAAACTCGGTCATGTTTGGACAGGTCGGACGGGCGTATGTCTATTTCACTTATGGGAATCATTTCTGTGTCAATATCTCCGCCAGGTCGCCAAAGCAGCCTGCGGGTGCAGTGCTTATCCGGGCGCTCGAGCCCGCTGAAGGAATCGCGCGAATGAAGTCAAATAGGAACCAAGATGACCTCTACTCACTCGCATCGGGCCCAGGCAGATTGACGAGGTCGATGGGAATTACTCCCACTCTCAATGGCGTGGACATGACCAGGTCAGACTCTGAACTCTTCATTGAAATAGGGAGATCTCCCAGGAGAATAATTTCGACTCCCAGAATCGGAATCACTCGTGCGATTGAGAAACGCTGGCGGTTCATAGATCCATCTAGCATCCACGTTTCGAGGAAGACCCGAATCAATGTTCGATGACTAGGCAGTTAACTAGAGTTCCTTTTCTGATTTTTATTGAAGTACAGGTCAGATTCACAATGAATAACAATTCACAGGTATCTACCTACAATGTCACAATTGAAGGAGGTGAGGATCTGGGCGTCAAGATTGACTTCCTAACAGCATCGTATAATTCGATTTATTTGGGAGCGAGAAAGGCGGCGCCTCAGCAATTCAGTAACGAACTTGTCATTGCCCAGGATGGAAGAGTAAAGAATACTTTCCACATCAAGGTTTCAAACAGGATGGCGCCTTATCTCATCAAGGCTATTCAAGATCAAACCAAGCCGGATTACGGTGTGGCTCTCAAAGGCTATTTTCACAAACTGCAAGACCAGATCATGGCCCAGATGTTCAGCAACGTGGGCGAGCTGTCGTTTCCCAAATTTGGTTGATTATTGCACTATGATATCCGAGTTAAGCAAATTACCCATGGCGCTCGATGCTCAGCTCGTACTCTTTTTCAACCGCCTTCATTAGTTTTCTTCCTGTCAGCCTGTTCGACTTTAGCATCGCAGCTAGTGAAGC
>Ga0070694_100000048_pt1 | contig 55401 bp, 78 predicted proteins | sample KBSK1251metaG_FD_65470 | JGI IMG/M metagenome (GOLD analysis project Ga0070694, IMG submission 65470) | Corn, switchgrass and miscanthus rhizosphere microbial communities from Kellogg Biological Station, Michigan, USA - KBS K1-25-1 metaG | ecosystem: Host-associated > Plants > Roots >...
GGTGCCGGAGGCGCTCGAATTCACTAGCGACACGTGATTGAAAGAGGTATCCGCTTCACAATCAACACTTAGCCGGAGAGCATACGCGAAGCAGCGCGGAGTGACGCCGCGAGCGGTCAAGAAAGCGGTTGAATCTGGTCGTATCAAGCTTACCGCTGATGGCCGAATCGATCCGATCCAGGCTGACAAGGATTGGGACGCGAACACAGCTCCGGATTCACGCTCCACGACCCGGAAAAAGTCTACGGCAAAGAAAGACAACAAAGTCGTTTACGCGAAGGAACGGGCAAACCGAGAGTGGGCGCTCGCGAGACTGGCGCGGCTGGAGCTAAAGGAAAAGTCTGGGAAGCTCATAGACCGCGAAAAGGTGACGTCGGCTTACTCCAAGATGGTTTCAGCGGCTCGGAACCGCTTGCTTGGAATTAAGGCGAAACTGGCGCCAGCCGTTGCGATCGAAACAGACCCAGTGGTTTGCGAACTCCTGATCGAGACGGAAATCATGCAAGCCCTGGAGGAGTTGGGCCAATATCAACCGAGCACTCCGCCTGAACCCACGGCAAGAGCAGCCTGACCTTATCTCGGAAGTTTGCCGTCTCTGGCTTCCACCGCCGAAGCTGACGCTCAGTCAATGGGCGGATCAATACCGACAGCTAAGCTCCGAAGGATCATCCGCTCCCGGCAAATGGCGAACCGCTGAGCGCGAATATCAGCGGGAAGTTCTTGACGCCTTCACCGATCCCAGAGTCCACACGATTGTTGTCATGTGTGCGACCCAGATGATGAAGACCGAGGTCATCCTGAACGCCATTGGCTACGTGATGCACCTGGACCCCGGGCCGATCCTGATGGTCGTTCCGAGGGATACCGACGGAGACACGTTCTCGAAAGACCGCCTGGCGCCAATGCTACGCGACACTCCGGTGTTACGTGGTCTGGTCTCAGATGTCAAGAGCCGCGACTCAGGCAACACGATTCTCCACAAGAACTTTCCTGGCGGGCACTTCACCCTAACCGGTGCTATCTCGCCGTCCGGATTGGCCGCGCGCCCGATCCGCTATCTGTTCTGTGATGAGGTCGACAAATACCCACCATCGGCTGGAACGGAAGGGGACCCGATATCTCTGGCGTTACGGCGCACTGATCGCTTCTGGAATCGCAAGATAGTCTTGACGTGCTCACCGACCGAGGAAGGGATTTCGAGAATTGACTCAGCCTACAAGACCAGCGACCAGCGGCGCCGATACGTTCCATGCCCCAAGTGCGAAACTTTCCAACGCCCTCGCCTGGAATCACATGTTGTCTGGGATGACAGCCTTGGTACCATCGCCGCAAAGGCTCGCAGTGCGAGGGTACGGTGTGAGCATTGCGGACACCTCTGGTCTGACGTAGAGCGCTGGCGTGCTGACAAGAAAGGTCGATGGGTAGCCGACGCGCCGTTTGAAGGCGTCGCCGGGTTCAACATCTCGGAACTGTTCAGTCCTGGCAAGAAACTTGAAGTCATTGTCAGGGAGTTCCTCGAGCAAAAGAATAATCCGCAGCAGCTCCGGACATTCGTCAACACCGTTCTAGCCGAAACCTACAAGATCAAGGGTGAGGCGCCAGACTGGGATAAGGTCTTCGGACGCCGGGAAGCCTACGACATTGGAATTGTCCAGCGCGGCGGGCTCTTCCTGACGGCCGGCTGTGACGTTCAGAAGGATCGCATTGAAGTTGAGATTGTCGCCTGGGGCCGTGGCAAGTCAAGCTGGTCGGTAGACTACCGCATCATTCCTGGAGATACATCGACAACCGCACCGTGGGACGAACTCGAGGCCCTATTGGCTCAGGACTGGCCAACAATGACGGGCACGACACTCCCGATCATGCTGCTGGCTGTTGACACCGGTTATCGTCCGCAGATGGCGTACAAGTTTTGTGCCAGGCATCCGAACCCGGCGCACGGACCAGCGGGCTCGCGAGTCTTCGCTCCGCGGTCTGTCATGCCGATCAAGGGCGATGACAACCCGTTCAAGCTGATTTCCTCAATCTCGACGGTCAACGCGGCTCGGAAGCGTGGCGGGCTCAAGATTGTTTCGGTAGGCGGGCCAGTTGCCAAGCAGGAACTTTACGACTGGCTGAGGCTTCAACTCCCAGAGGACGGCGTCTACATAGACGGCTATCCACATTTCCCGGCATACGAGCGCGAATACTTCCAGGGCCTGTGCTCTGAGCAACGGGTCGTCCACGACCTAAAGGGAAGGGTTCGCGTCGAGTGGGTCAAGAAGCCTGAGTTCAGGAACGAACCGCTTGACTGCCGTGTCTACGCACGCGCGGCCGCTTCTGTTTTCGGCGTCGACCGTTTCCGAGAGAAGCACTGGCGCGAACTCGAGCGGCGCATCGGGGTTGATCTGGAGCAGGTTGTCACACCGGTAGCCGAGCCACCCGAGGAACCAGCTCCGATCATAACGGCGCCTCTTGAAGTTCCTCAGCGCCCGATTGAGAAGCCGCCAATCCAAGCAGCATCGCAACCGCCGAAGCCACCTCAAACCATGCGGCGACGAATACGGTCCAGGTTTGTAGTGTAAAAGTGAACTAGCGAGGAAAAACACATGGCCTCATTCAACAAGTTTCAGCAGTTCGTAGAATACCTTGCCGAGAAAGTATTCGATCTTGGAGCAGACGTGCTCACCATTGCGTTGACGGCTACCGCAAATGCTCCGGTGAACACAAACACGGTTCTCGCGAACCTCACCCAGATTAGCTACACCAACCTTTCGTCGCGGGTCTGCACCACATCCTCCTCGGCCCAAACGACTGGCACCTACAAACTGGTCCTGGCTGATCTTGTCCTCACTGCCTCGGGGACTGTCGCGGCCTTCCAATATGTCGTCCTCTATGACGATACCCCAACCTCGCCAGCGGATCCTCTTATCGGTTGGTATGACTATGGCTCTGCTCTGACGTTGAACAACGGAGAAACGTTCACGATTGACTTTGATGGCTCAAACGGTGTTCTTACAATAGCTTAGGAGTTGTTAGAGATTCCGCGACGCTCCAATTCTCTAATCTTTCTTGTAACGTGGAATGGCAGATTCCGAGAGAGCGAGCCCATTCAATCAACGGGCGAGTTTCGCCATTGAATGTGATTAGCCGATTGCTCGTTTTGTTCTGCGCCTGTTCTTGTGCAGTTGCCCAACGGCAATTCGACGGCTCGTAATTTCCGTTCAGGTTGATTCTGTCGAGTGAATGTTTCGGCGGCTTTTCACCCATGTCCGCCAGGAATCCAGCGAAGATATTCCATTGGTTGCAGACTGAGATCCCGCGGCCACCGTAATTCTGAAAGAACTTATTTTTCTGATTAGTGCATCTAGCAACCATTCCGGCCCAACTGTGATACGTCGGCGTGATCTTTCCTGAATTGGCGTGACCGTGCTTCGTGCTCCGCTTGGTGGTTACTTCAGATTTCCAGCAGCCGCACGACATCGAGATATTCCTTCTCAGGACGATGCTCTTCAGAGCGCGCTCAGTTCCGCACTGACAGCGGCAAAGCCACATTGCTTGACCTTTCTGGGTGTTTCCAACTCGGCAGATCACGGTCCATCTACTAAACGTTTTGCCTGCGAGGTCTATGGATAGCATGGCTACTATCATAATCGATTTACTTACCATCGCGTAAGGAGAAACCATGAGCATCAGTGAAAGCAAGAAACGATTGGAGGCCGCGCGCTCGGCTTACCACAAAGCTCCGACTCGTGAGGCGCGCGAGCTGATCAATGTCGCCATGAAAGAGTTGTCTTCAACCATTGCTGATGGCGCGGAGCCTTGCCCTTTGTGCGGGCAGAAGCCACACGGTATGGAGCAGCCAACGGCCAAGGGTGTTGAGTTTGAAATTGGCTGTCTCGGCTGCAAGCCGATCAAACACACCGACGGCACAACACGGCGCCCAGCTGTGCGTGGAGGACTACTTCCGAGACACGCCGTCGAGGCCTGGAATGCGGGACCGGACTTTTGGTTGAAAGTATGAAAACAGCTTACGTCGTTGAGAGTCCGGCATTGCGGCACGATGGTGAATACTCAGGCACCTTCCGGCTCTATGTTGCAACCGAGGAACGCGCGAAGGAGATTGCCGCTCAACATCCCGAGCGCAGCTATCGCCCTATTCCATTTGAAGAAATGCCCGAAGTTGCAAGGCTTAACCTTGAGAAGGCTCTAGCGGAGGAAGGCAATGTCTGACAACGGAATGAGACTCGCGCAGCCTCCAGCGGTTCAAGCCGAGTTGAAGATCCAACTAATGGCTGATGGTCAAATCCAATTAAGCGGGCCGCTCGGCAATAAACTCTTGGTCTACGGGATGCTCGAATGTGCGAAGGACGCGATTCGTGATCTTGGAACCAAGGCAGAAAAACCGCTAGTTGCTCCGGTTACGTTGATGCCGAAGTTTGGGAACTGAGGTCCTCTGAAATGCAAACCCAAAGTAATCGACGCCGGATCATTCCGGAACACAACCTGTTCGGCGATCACGGCCCGCGCTGCTATTGGTGCTCTGGCCTCGGCCGCGTCCTCCAGCTCGGGGAGCGCGGCTATCCGACCAAGTCCACGTCTCAGTGCTCGTGCAAAGGCACCGGCATTGACCAAGCTTGGGTAGAAGGCCAGCGCTTTGAATCTCTGCTATCCCGCATTGACGCTCTTGAATTGAAGTGGGCCAAGGAACATCAAAAGAGGCAAGCAATAGAAATTCAGCTCGCCAAGCTTAAGGCGCGCTCTCCGAAAATGTCCCGGCAGTTTTGGATGGAGCAGATCGCCTGGGCGACTGCCAGCGGCGCGACCGTCAGCACCGCAGCCGTCGAAACCATCCTGATGCCCAACGTCACGATTCCTGCAAATTACATGCAGGACGGCCGCTGTCTCCGGTTGAAAGCCTTCGGGCAGTGGACCACCACGGCCTCCACGCCGACTCACATCTTTGCTTTCCGTTGGGGCGGGGTTGCCGGAACCATGTTGTGCAAGACAGCCGCAATCACAACGGTCGCCTCCATCACGGCGGCAGGTTGGGACGTGGATGTGGAAATCGTCACGCGCTCGAACGGTAGTGGCGGCACGCTCATGGCTAACGGTAGCTGCCGGATGTATGCCGGTGTCGCGACAACGATTGCCTCGGCCACTGGCAACGCGGCCACGACTCCAATGATGTCTGGAGGCACGATCACGCCAGCCGTTGCGACCTGCGATCTCACTGCAGACACAGCTCTCGCGCTTACCGGGATCGGATCCACGACTGCTCTGACTCTGATCGGCCTTCAATACACGATTGAATCCAAAAACTAGAGTGGCCAAGAAACCTAAACCTCCGAAGCCTCCAGTTCCACCGATTCCCCCTGTGTCTCCAGAGCCCGCGTTACCGCAGGTTTTTGTGGATACGAACTATGTCAATCCAACAGGTACGATCATCCGCGTGGCGGCTGGAGGCAATCTGCAAGTGGCCTTGAATACCGCCCAACCCGGCGGCCGCATCACCTTAGAGAAAGGTGCCGTGTTTGCCGGAAACTTTACCTTGCCGGCCAAAGGGGGAGCTGGCTATGTGTTTGTGGAGACGGAAAATTTCGCGATCCCAGTCGGTCAACGCCTCGTCCCCAATGGCGGGATGGCTGCACTGGTCAGCCCTAACACTGTTCCGGTCCTCCAAACGCTTTCAGGTGCACATCACTTCCGATTCGTTGGAATCGATGCCAAAGCACCAGGGCTTTCAATCGATACACTGATTCAGTTGGGCGATGGCAGCGAGATCCTTGCTAACCAGCCGCACCACATTATTTTTGACCGCTGCTTTATTCATGGCGATCCGAACCTCGGTGGCAAGCGCGGAGTTTCCTTTCAAGGCCGCCATCTCGCCATCATCGATTCCGTGCTGTCCGATTGGAAGCGTCTTGGGCAAGACACCCAAGCCATCTGCGGATGGAATGGTGCCGGACCTTTCAAGATCGTCAACAACCTGATCGAAGGCGCAGGGGAGAACGTGATGTTCGGAGGCGCGGACGCGGCGGTTCTCAACCTGGTCCCGAGCGATATCGAGATTCGAGGCAACCATTTTTTCAAGCCGCTGTCTTGGAAGATTGGCCACCCCAGTTATGCCGGCACTCCCTGGTTGGTCAAGAATCTATTCGAATTGAAAAACGCCCGCCGAGTCCTGGTGGAAAACAATCTGTTTGAAAACAACTGGGCTCATGGACAGCCGGGGTTCGCCATCGTCTTTACCCCACGCAATTCCTCGGGAACCAATCCCTGGACAACCCTCGAAGACGTCATCTTCCAGAAGAACGAACTCCGGAACTCGGCCAACGGTTTCAACATCATGGGCCAGGATTTTGAGTCTGGCGTCCCAAGCCAAATCTCAAAGCGGCTGAAGATCGCTCAGAACATCGGCCAAGACATCGGCCACACGCCGTATGTGGACGGGATTCTGTTCCAGATTCTCAGCGGCTATGAGGACGTGAACATCAACCACAACACGTTCCTCCACAGCGGCACGACCATCGTGGCTGACGGTGCGCCATCGCCTCGGCTCCGGTTCACAAACAACATTGCGCAGCACAATGCCTATGGAATTTTTGGCAGCGGCGCGGGAGTGGGTAACTCAGCGATCGCCGCCTTCTTCCCCAATTCCGTGTTCGCAAAGAATGTCCTGGCGACTCCCGTTGAGCCTGTGTCGACGTCGTCTTACCCACCGGCCAACTACTTCCCAGGGACGCTCCAAGAAATCGGATTTGTCGATCTAGCAGCCGGGGATCTGGGCCTGACGGCCGCCAGTCCTTACCACAATGCAGCCACCGATGGGACAGATATTGGTGCAAACCTAGTCCCGATGCCTTAGAGAAAAAGCGGGAGAGATTCGTAAGGAGATTTAATGACATTATTGTTTCTAGTGGCGCTGCCTTTGCCGTTAACACCTGGATTTTTTTCGTGGCTTGGCATGACAGCGTCAATAACACCCTCAACAGCCAGTTTAATAATGGGTCAATCAATAGTTTGTCTTACTCCGGGGGAACGGTGACCAACGCCACTCCCTTTCGCATTGGAGCGGATGCAGGTCGGTATCTTGGAGGTAGAGTCGATCAAGTTTCCTTTTACAAGCGAGTTCTGTCCGCAGCAGAGAGGAAGCAACACTATAACTCGGGCGACGGATTTGGATACGGAAGCGTGAGCCAAAGCGAGCCACACAATCTCATTCCGTTTTTATCCGTTGGCGACGGGATGTCTAGGAGTGACGGACCGTAAGGGATGGCCGATATCTCCATTGCCACCTCAGTTGCGATCACCCTGCGCGGCTGTCGCGGGCTCGTCTTTACGACGCCGACCATCGGCTATCTGTTCTACACCGATGCCAATAGCGATCTGGTTTACCAAAAGACAACGAACGGCGGCGTAACTTGGGCAGCGGCGGTTGCGATCTCCGGAGCGGAGACAATCATAGGGTATGACGTTTGGTACGACCAGTGGACTCCAGGCGACACAGGCCGGCTGATTCACATCTGGTATTTCGGAGTCAGCGCCGACGACATCATCTATCGCTCCCTCAATACAGCAAATGATTCTCTTCTTGGAGCCGTCACGGTCTTGAATGGGCTCACCGCTGTAGCAGGCCGTGGAACCTTTGTCAGTGGCACAAAAGCCAGAGGCGGGAATCTTTATTGCATCTTCAATATTGATGCCTTCGCCGAGACGGGCTTTTACCGGTCTCTGGATAACGGCACCACCTGGGCATCACGTACGTCTCCCCTCGAGGCCGATCTCGACCAGGCCCTGCTGTTTCCTGGCAATGATGCCGACCCGCAAGACATTTGGATGCTCTATTATGATCAGAGCGTCACGACCTTTACATTCAAGGCCCACGATGATTCTGCAAACACCAATTCAGAATCTTCTGCCGTCAAGACCTCTTTCACGGCGGGCGTAACGGATCTGACCGGTCAATATAATTGGACCGGCTCGAGCCGCCATTCTGACGGTCACCTGATCGCGGCGACATGGTCAGAGCGCGATTCGGTCACTGGCGATTTTCAGGTCTGGGATGTCAGCGCGGCGAACACGTTTACGGAACTGACCGCCATCGCTACAAACATCGATGATTGCTATTACCCGTCCATGTTCATCGACCAGCGCACCGACACGATTTACATCGCCTATGTCGGCAAGTCCGATGGTTCGGAAACCCTGGACACCACGGCCAGCGTGTACTACGCAAAGTCCATCGACCGCGGCGTCACTTGGACTAAAGACATTTTAATCTCTGCCACCGGCTCCGACTGGCGCGGGTGTTGGACCCCATTGATGGGGTCCCGTTTCACGGCAGTCTGGCAAGACATCTCGACGCTGGCATTGATGACCAACAACGACAACTCCAAGGAATTTGCCGGGACACTTCCACAGAACTACCAGCATGTTCGGGCACCAAGTGGGATCTCGGTTGCGGAGAAGATCAGATGATTGCGATTGCGACCGATGATTTCAATCGGGCCGACGAAACGCCCATCAGTCCTCCCTGGTTCAATCACGATATAAATATTATAAAAATCGTCTCCAACGTTGCTGTCCCCTCACTTCCTGGTAGTAACGCTGCCGCAGCTTATGCCGGATTGAATTGGCCAACCGATCAATACTCACAAGCTGAGCTGACGACCGTTGGAGGAACATCGGGCAGTGGCAGTGGGATGGGCCTTCGTGTTAGGTATCAGTGGCCTCTTGATACAGCCTATGAACTGGTTGTCAACACCGGGGCCTCTGACAACGTGAACATTTATAAGTGGGTGAATGGAGGGGCGAGCCAGATGGGCTTCAGGACAACGGTGATCGCAAATGGCGAGACTATTCGGCTGGAAGTGATTGGCAGGAACCCCACCATTCTCAGAGTCTATAAAAACGGTACTCAAGTCGGCGCGGACTATACCGATTCCGATAACCCGATTGTTTTCGGTAATCCAGGCTTGGCGCACTCAAGCACTGTGACTTCTTCCTTTGCCGACAATTGGGAAGGCGGTGGAGAATACACTGCCGGCTATTTGCGTCCCAATATCTTACGCCCCAGAGCGTTTGCCCCAGGGTTGGCGAGGTAGGCAGTGTCTTTCCAGCAACTACGGACGCCAAGATTCAATAATGTCCTGGCAAATCCGGCTGGTGCGAATGCCTACACGCTCGCGACGACAGCGGCATCCTTCACGCTCACTGGTACGGCTACAGGTCTGACGGCACAGCGGAAGCTCACGGCCGTCGTGGGCATCTTCACGCTGACGGGAGTCGATGCCATTCTTAGAGTGGCAATGCCAGCCGCAACCGGGGTCTTCATAGAGACTGGGAACGCGGCAACCTTGGCTGTTGCAATGCCTGCGGCTGTCGGAACTTTCACGCTCTCAGGCACAGCTGCAATTTTAGCAGTCAAGATGCCGGTTTCAGTTGGAGTCTTTACTGAAACTGGGAACGCAACAGGCCTAACAGTTCAGCGCCGTTTGCCGGTTACGGTTGGCACCTTCAGCTTAACCGGAAACGCTGCAACCCTGGCAGTGAAGATGCCTGTCAGCGTTGGTGTATTCGCTCTAACTGGCATTGATAGCACGCTCAGGGTAACGATGCCGGTCACGGTGGGGACATTCTCACTGACCGGCCAATCGGCCAATTTGCGGTCCGCTCGGCTGCTAACGGCGACCGTCGCAAGCTTCGCACTCACCGGACAGGACGTTGTTTTACGGGTCACCATGCCCGTCAGCGTCGGGACGTTTACCCTCACCGGTCAAGCGGCCAACCTGAAATCGCAGCACCTACTCACAGCGAACTCGGTCAGCTTCACGCTGACGGGCAACGCAGCCAACCTGTTTTTCGGCCATAGGCTCTCGGTAACTGTCGCAACGTTCGCCCTTACCGGGAACGGTGCGAACTTTGCTGTTAGCAAAAAACTGGCTGTCACGGTTGGGAGCTTCACGCTAACCGGCATTGACGCGACTCTCCGCGTGAGCATGGCAGCGACGGTGGGTAGCTTTACGCTGACCGGTCAAGCCGTGCAGCTTCTAAAGTCCGTCAGGCTGTCTGCAATCGTCGGAGCCTTCACTCTTACTGGACAAGCCGCGAGCCTCACGGCAGGGCGGTTGCTGTCGGCTGGAACGGGTGCCTTTGTCCTCACGGGCATCGATGCGACGCTGCAGGCAACAACGGCCGCAACGATGACAGCCCAGACCGGTATATTCTCGGTATCGGGCCAGAGCGCAAACTTACTCGCGGCTCACCGTCTTAGCCTGACTGCCGGAACTTTCCTTGGTACAGGAAACGCAGTTGCATTTTCCACTGCAAGAAAGATTGCTGCCGCGTCTGCGTCATTTTTAATTTCAGGGCAAACCGCGAGTTTGCGTCGCGCGTCGCTGCTGTCAGCGAGCTCTGCGTCATTCTTACTAAACGGTCAGGCTGCCACGTTCCATATTGGCAGGCTGCTCTCTGCCGGAGTTGGGGTCTTCATCCTCACCGGTCAAGCTGCCGAGTTTCCAAGGGATCGAGAATTACTGGCAGAAAGTGCTTCTTTCACGCTCACTGGTGTGGATATTGCCTTCCGCAGTGGGCTCCGATTGCCTACGCCTAGACTCGTCATCATCGGCCGTGGGGCTGATCCTCTAGTGACGATCACAGGATCTCCAGGGCGAGTTAAGGTTTCAAATCCAAATCAATTAGTCGACGTCATAAATTAGTCCTCCAATGACACAGTTCGTTGATGCTCAGGGAGAATACCGTGAGAAGCGCGAAGGCTCGATTGCAGACTTCGGACTGAACTGGGCTCCATTCCTGGGCTCTGACACGATTCAAACAGTTGGCGGATCAAGTTGGGAAGTTCCTGCAGGTATTACGGAGGAAAGTAGTCCGGCGCCGTCGAATACTGCCACAACGACAAGCATCTGGCTGAGCGGCGGCACGGCTGGTCAAGAATATGTCCTTATCAACACGATCCAAACAGTTGGTGGCCGCACTTGGGTTCGTCCGCTCCGTATCAAGGTCGTGGCGCTTCTCCCCGAGGTTGCAGACTTACCTGGATTCACTTACAACGAACTTTCGGCACTTCGCACGGCTTACGCACAAGGCGTCTTGAGGGTCCGGTACGGTGTCGGGTCAGACCAGAAGGAAGTTGAATATCCAAACGGAGATGAGTTGCTTAAGCGGATACGACACCTTGAAGGAGAACTGATTCCAGAAGTGGCAGCGACCCCACGTCGCCGGCAGATTCGCATGTCCACAGGGAAGGGATTTTGAGACCTTCAACCGTCACGACAACAAAACCTATTCTGCGTTGGCGCGGCATGCAACCGAGGCTCGCCGAAGCCCGTCCGCGCTTCGGTGCCAGCACTTCTCTGATTCCTGCCTACGAGGGCGCAAGCCAGAGCCGTCGCGTGCGCTCCTGGACTGCGACTAGCGAGGGGCCCAACACCGTCATCTTTGGCAGCGGAGATATCCTTCGCGCTCGCTCGCATGACCAGGTAAGGAAGAACCCTTGGGCGTCCAAGGGGCTCAGAAGCTACGTTGCCAACGCCATCGGGACAGGCATCAAGCCACAGTCACGGCATCCTAAGCCAGAGATTCGGGCTGCTCTGCACAAGGCATGGAAACGCTGGTGCGATGAAGCCGACGCTGACGGGCAGACGGATTTCTACGGGCTCCAGGCTCTCTCTGTGCGGTCTATGGGCGAGGGCGGGGAAGGCTTGGCACGCTTTCGCACGCGGCTGCCGCAAGACGGGTTGTCGGTCCCGTTGCAGTTGCAGCTCCTCGAGGCTGAGCACTTGCCAGTAATGAAGAACGAGACGGCGCCCAACAGTGGGAATATCGTTAGGGCTGGAATCGAGTTTGACCGCATTGGCCGTCGCGTGGCTTATCACCTTTATCGTGAACACCCATCAGATATTAGCGTTCTGTTTCAAGCGAACAGCCAACAGACGGTGCGGCTCAATGCTTCTGACGTTATTCACCTGTATCAGCCGTTGCGGCCCGGCCAGCTTCGCGGTGAGCCCTGGTTTGCGCCTTCGCTTGTCAGGCTTTGGGACATCGACAAGACAGACGACGCGCATCTAGTTAAGCACCAAATTGCTAACATGTTTGCCGGGTTCATCACGAAGAACGCTCTCGACGACTCCCTATTGGGTGAGAACGCTTCAGACGTTGATGCAGACAACGTCCCGATTGCGAATCTTGAAAGCGGCACGATGCAGGAGTTGTTGCCTGGTGAAGATATCAAGTTCTCTCAACCCCCTGGCGGTGGCGAGTATGAGCAATTCATCCGGCCTCAGCTCCGGGCCGTGGCTGCTGGACTTGGCATCACTTACGAGATGCTGACGGGCGACCTTACGGGCGTGAACTATTCCAGCATTCGCGCAGGCATACTGGAATTTCGTCGCAGTTGCGAGCAGCTCCAATACTTCACCATCGCGTTTCAGTTCTGCCGCCGGGTCTGGCGCCGCTGGTGTGACGCCGCTGCCTTTGTGGGCGTCATTGATTCGCGGGACTATCTTGCCAACCGGGGCGACTATTGGGACGTAGACTGGATTTGTCCGGGTTGGGATTGGGTCGACCCGGAGAAGGAAGTTGCGGCCAAGAAAGAGTCGGTGCGCTGCGGATTCGAGAGCCGGTCGAAGATTGTCAATGGCCTTGGCTACGATCCGGAAGTGATGGACGAAGAAATAGCCTCAGACAACAAGCGGGCCGACGATCAGGGTCTGATTTATGACAGCGACGCTCGAAAGACGGCGGCCACTGCAGCCGGGCGACCGAAGGCAGACAACGCAGCGACCGGGAGCACTCAGGGGGCGAATGCAAGTTCCTATTGAGAGTGCGGACATCCGCTCTGTCTATATGCTGGAAGTCTCGGGGCATCGCAGCAACCGTCAGCCAGAGCACGATCCCAGAATTGACAAGATTCGCATGAAGTTGCTTCAAAAGCTGAAAGCGAAACGAGAGAAACTATGTCCCACCAACTCCCGCATCTCTTGACCCGCGTCTTTGGGACGCCATTGCTGATTGACCCGGCCAAGGCAGAAATCATCCTGCAGGCTCTGAGGCCACGGCTGGAAGGTGAATTCCTTGAAGTAAGACTTGCAAGCAGCATCGAGGAAGAAACCCGGCGCCGCAAGCCCTATGAGGTCACATCAGACGGAATTGCCATCATCAACGTCATGGGAACTCTGGTGCGTCGCGCTTCTGGGATGGACGCAATGTCGGGCCTTTCCAGCTATGCACAAATCGAATCCGAATTCATCGACGCTGCCACCGACCCAGCAATTCGCGCCATTTTGCTTGACGTCGACTCGCCCGGTGGAGAAGCGGGCGGAGTTTTTGATTTGGCAAACCAGATTTTCCAAGCGCGTTCGCTCAAACCGGTCTGGGCCGTCGCCAACGACTCTGCTTTCAGTGCCGCCTACGCCTTGGCTGGAGCAGCCGAGAGGGCTTACGTTACTCAAACGGGCGGCGTGGGCTCGATTGGAGTCATTGCGGTACACCTTGATGTCTCTGCCTTTGATGCCAAAGAGGGTCTGAAGTACACCACCGTGTTTGCGGGTGACCGGAAGGCTGATTTCAGCCAGCACGAGCCTCTTTCGAAGGATGCGCGCGCTACTTTACAAGACGAAATTGACCGTCTTTATGAAATTTTCACGGCGTCTGTGGCCCAAAACCGGGACATGAAGCAGGAAGCGGTGAAAAAGACTGAGGCAGGCCTGTATTTTGGCGAAAACGCCGTCTCTGCTGGGCTTGCCGATAAGGTTGGGACATTTGCCGATGCGCTGGCTGATCTGCGAATGGAATTGAACGCTCGAGATGACCAAATCAACCGCGCCGCGGCGCGAAAGGAGTCAAAGATGAAGACGATTCGAGAACTTTTTGGCCTCGCGCCCAAGCCGGAAGCGACGGCCGAGGAAAAAGAAGAGCAGATTGTATTGGATCAACTCAAGGCTGCCCATGAGGAAGCCATTGCGGCCAACACGAAAGCCGTCAAGGAAGCCACGAGGGCAGAAACACTGGCTGAAGCAGCCCACATTGCGGACCTGTGCGTCTTGGGCGAGCAACCGCAACTCACAGCCTCTCTGATCCGGAATGGTGCCACCAAAGACGAAGCTGGAAAGGCCATCTTGGAAGCAAAGGCAAAGAGCGAACCTGAAATTCAGTCCAGAGTCATGCCAGAAACCGGAACGGGCGTGCAAGTGCGCCGGGAAGATAACCCAGTGGTCAAGGCCTGCGAAAAGATTGCCGAGCGCATGAAGGCAACGGCAACCAGAAACTAGATCCCCAACGGTAGAAACGAACCTCAAACAAACGGATTTTTCAACGGAGGAATGAGACATGCCGAATCAAGTAGAAGCTCAACACGCAGGAGATTGGCTCAAGTGGGAAGAGGATAACCTCTTCAGCCGCGCAGCGGTAACACTGCTTGAGGGTGCCGGGTCTGCAACTCGTCCACTTGCCAGCGGTCAGGTGCTCGGGAAGATTACCAGCGGCGGCAAATACATCGAATTGACGGAAGGTGCCAGCGATGGCTCCCAAACTCCAGCCGCGATCCTGTTGCTGGAAACGGTCGTGCCGGCGAACGCGGATGCCGAGGGAACAGCCATCGTCCGCGATGCCATCGTCAGCCGAAACGGCTTGACCTGGCCAGCAACCTACAACTCTGCCGATATTGACGCAGCGGTTATCGTTTTGGCGACGCTGGGAATCATCGTCCGCGAAGGCGCGTAGGTATCAGCCCAGCCTTTAGAATTACGAACCCATAGCAAAACCATTTTCACTTTTTAGGCCGCGAGCGGTCAGCGCCGACGTGTGCCCATTTTACGAGGAGGAAGATCAAATGCCTATGCTCGATTTCTTCAACTCGTCGGCATTCAACATGGTGTCGTTGACCGACGCAATCAACAAAGTACCAAACATGTACGGGCGCGCTAATGAACTCGGCCTGTTCCCGATCCGTGGCGTGAGTACTCGCACCATCATTATCGAAGAGAAAAACGGAGTACTGAACCTGTTGCCAACGCTGCCTCCCGGAGCTCCCGCAACTCTAGGAACTATCGGGAAACGCACGGTGCGGAGCTTCGTAATCCCTCATATCCCGCACGATGACGCCGTTTTGCCGGAAGAGGTGCAGGGCGTTCGGCTTTTTGGGTCCGAGAATGCAATGGAAGGCGTTGTCGCCAAGCTTGCAGAAAAACTGGCTGTGATGCGCTCCAAGCACGCCATCACGCTGGAACACCTTCGAATGGGAGCTCTCAAAGGCATCATCCTCGACGCGGATGGCTCCACGCTTTACAACCTCTTCACTGAGTTTGGGATTTCTCCGACCACGATTGAGTTTGACCTGTTTGACGACGCTGCTGAGGTCCTGACTTCGGTTTTAGACGTCAAACGCCACATTGAAGACAACCTGCTTGGCGAGACCATGACGAGGGTGCATGTGCTTGCCGGTGCGGATTGGTGGGATGCCTTCACGACTCATCCAAAAGTCGCTCTGGCCTTCACTCACTTTCAGAATCGCCAGACTCTTGACGGTGACTATCGGCGTGGGTTCGTCTTCGGAGATGTCATCTTTGAGGAATACCGCGGACGAGCCACGGATTCGGCTGGTACGTTGCGCAAGTTCATAGAAGACGATGAAGCCATTGCTTTTCCAATTGGCACGCAAAACGCCCACGCCACCTATGTGGCGCCAGCCGATTTCAACGAGACCGCCAACACTATCGGCATTGAGCTTTACGCCAAGCAGGAAACCCGCAAATTTGATCGCGGCATTGACATTCACACGCAGTCGAACCCGCTCCCACTCTGGAAGCGGCCTGCCCTGCTCGTCAAGCTGACGATGACCACCAGCTAATGAGCTTCAAAGACCTGTTGGCTGCCACGGTTTTTCCAGCCACAACGGAATTGCTAGGCGAGGAAGCGGTCTATCAGACCGCTTCTGACGATAGCAACCCGCCCGAGGCGTTCTCTGTCCGTGGCATCTGGTCAGGACCGCACCAAGCCATGTATTTGAGCACTGAGGGGCCGGAATACTCCACTACTCAACCCTCTTTCAGTGTTCGTTTGTCTGACTTTGACGAGACGCCAAAGCAGGGAGATGGAATTACCATCTTTGCAACTGATTACGAAGTCATTGACGTTCAGCCCGACGGTCAGGGCATGGCAACACTGATCCTTGAAAAGGCGTAACGATGCATCCTCGCGCGGAGCTGCGAAACACCGTCCAAGCGTTGCTCGTTGCCGCTTCAACCTTAGCCGAAGAGCGGGTTTTCAAATCACGGTCTATCCCAGTTCCTGATTCAAAGCTTCCTTGCATTCTGATTTTCACGACAGACGAGGAAGTGAGCGACCGCACAGATGATGAATCAAACAAGTCTCGCACGCGCGAGGTACTGATCCATCTACAGCTCTGGATTAGCTTCCTAGCCACGGAGACAGATGCAGACGGAATCCTGGACGGCTTCTGTGAGGAAGTAGAAGCCGTGATGGATGCAAACCAGCACTTGAACCTCACTGAATCACTGACACGCAGCTCTCATCAGTACGAATCCACCAAAACACGCCTGCACGATGCTGAAAAGCGGCTTCTGTGGGCGCTTCTCACTTATCGAGCCGGTTACTTGGGTTGATTAAACGCGGTGGAGTGCCCGCTACAGCACTCGCCAAAGACTAAGCACTTTAAGGAGGCGTTATGGCTGTTCCTGGCATGAAGAATTCTGGCCCAATCATCGCAGGCGTGGGCAACCTGTACATTGCAGAAATTGGTGTGGCTTTTCCGGTCGTCACCGAAGACACGCTGACTTGGGGCGTCGGCTGGACAAAGATGACGGTAGCCACCAAGGGTGGTTATGCCCTGAATTACAAGGAAAACACCACGCCGCTCACCATCGATCAAGAGTCCCAGCCTGTGCTTTATATGCCGGCGAATTCAGAAGGCTCGGTCGAGATCAACATGGCTGAGGTCGATCTCGAAAGGCTGACGTTCTTGTTGAGCAATGCTTCTCTTGTGGAGACTGCTGCCGATATCGGCAACAACGTTGGTGTTCGAACACTTAGCGTTGGTGGATCGGCTATCAAGGAGTTTCAAGTCGGCATCGAAGGTTTGTCATCTTCGAACCCGGCCGGTGGAGACCCAGCCTGGTGGGAGCTCATCAAGATTTGGAAGTGTATCCCCAATTCCGAATTCAAAAAGAGCTACAAGAAGGAAGAGCTGCAGATGGTTGTGGGGCGTTGGGAAATCGCGGCTGATCTGACCAAACCAGAGGGGCAGAAGGCATTCCAGATCATCGAGAAGTTTGAAGAGTCTCTATCGTAAGGCAACGACAGATATCCATCTCGGGTGGCGGTTCTGCCGTCACCCGTTTTTTGTTTTAGGAGCGGTTATGGTTCTCGCAGCAGTGAAGCCCAATGGTGGAGTGATGGTGCAGCGGTCTGAGGAAGATATCCTGACGAATGAAGGGCTATTTCTTGTTTTCGCCGGGCAGAAGTTCCCGTTCAAAGAGAGGACCATCAAGCGGAATAAGGAATGGTTTTCCAAGGTCGTCAACGGCTCGGGTAATGTCCTCGAGGAAGTGCAGAAAATCAAAGATGTCAAGAAGCTGGAGAAGGTGATTTCTAATTCCGGTTATGACCAAGTTGCCCAACTGATCTGCGACTACACCGACGGCGCCATAACGGTCGAGCAAATTGAGGAAGGGACACGCACCGAGATGCTTGCGGCGCTGAAACAGGTGAAACAGGCAGCGGGTTTTTTCGACCTGATGTGGGGACTCTGTCAAAAAGTTCAGGAACTCACCTCTTAACATCGGGAGGAGTCTTTGAGCTAATCCTGTCTGAATATGGGCTTGATGCGATCTACGTTCTAAACAACTGGTGGCCCAGCCTGCTCGAATTGATGGTGCTGAAACGCAATCAGCGCGTCAGGCGGCTCAACGGCGAAGACGATGGCCAATTATTGACGGAAGAGTGGAGTTTGGCGGACTTCGAAGCCATTGCAGAAAGGCGTCGAAATGCAAATCGAAACAAACGTCGCAGAGCTTAACGCCGCGATCCTAGAATATGCTCGGCTGAGTGGAAAGACCGTTCAGGAATCGCTGAAGAAACAGGCATCGAAGCTTGGATTCAATCTCAGAAAAGAGCTTCGAGGCCTCATGCCACCCAGGGGCAGCATCACAACCCAATTGGTGGAGCGGTTGAAGTCTCACCGCGGCGTCAAGATCAGGCCCGCGATACTCAAGAAGATTTTCGGTCAGGGCGCGCACACTCAATTTGGCACTCAGAGAGCTATCAACAATAGTGCCGTAACCGTCAGGCGCGGGCGAGGAATTAACCTCTGGGCTCAGGCGATCAAGGCTGAAATCGGAGCCAGAGAAAGCGCGCGGGGATTTCTCGGAGTAAGTGCCAGCTATCGCGGACTCAACGCCACGCTTGAGGCTGAAGCCATAGCAATCTCCAGGCTAGGTCCAACACTCTCCAAAGCCTCTTTCAAGGCTTTGCCCGATGATGCTGGTGGATCCATTGAATTTGAATGGGGACCGCAAACCTCTGGCCTATCCGGTGAAGCTGCTACAGGCATCAACAAGCCGAAAGGTGAAGCCGCAGTCAACACCGCACTTATAAACACCCTCGAAGATATCCAAGTTTATCTCGACCGCAAACTCCAGGAAGACTGGAATAGGTAATGGCTGAAAAATCCCTAGTCATTCGCATTCTTGGCGACACTTCGCAGTTCAAGTCGTCACTCCTCAGTATTGCCCCGACGCTTGGGGTTATCAGCGGAGCTGCGCTCTTATTCGGCAAGAATGCTGTTGGTGCGTTTGAAGAGGCTGATCAGGTTTCGAGGCAGCTTGGAGCCGTCCTCACTTCCACTGCAGGCGCGGCCGGAGTAACACGCGAGCAGGTTGAGTCTCTCTCCACCTCGCTTTCCAGGATGACCGGCATTGACGACGAGGCCATTACCGGCGCTCAGTCAATGCTGCTGACCTTTACCAACATAGGCAAGGAGGTTTTCCCGGAGACAACGCAAGCCGTAGTGGACATGGCTACGTTCATGAACAACGGAGCCATTCCGTCTATGGAGCAGTTGACCTCCACGGCGCAGCTTATTGGTAAAGCGTTACAGGATCCGGTCGAGGGGCTGCAAGCACTCCAGCGCAACGGCGTCAGGCTCACGGAATCTCAGAAGGACCTGATCAAGTCGCTGGTAGAGACTGGGAAGACTGCAGAAGCTCAAAAAATCATCTTACAAGAACTGGAAAAGAGATATGCCGGCGCGGGGAAGGCTGCCGGCGAGTCGTTTGCCGGTGGCATTGCCAAGGCTCGGGTTGAGGCTGGGAACTTCAACGAGGAAGCGGGCCAGATGATCACGTCGGTTCTTGGCCCGATTATGCAGGCCTTTCCTGATGCGACCACGGCGATTATTGGGACGAGTGACGCGCTTGCAGGAATGAACATAACGACCGGCGACATGCTGATTGCGGGTCCGAAACTGATTGAGATGCTTGGCGGATGGTCTGGAGCCCTGGCAGTTTTGGGAAGTACAGCTGCAGTCGTGGCGACTGCCTTTGCGGCTTGGGAAATTGGCCGCATGGTTGGAGAGATTGAGATTTTCGGGGTATCTATCGATAGCCTGACCGAAAGTCTGGCGAAGAATCTTTTCTTCTCCAAGCAAATCAGCAGCGCGATGGACGAGAACGAGGTGGCAATCAACCGCGTTGCTGGGCTCCTCAAAAGTCCGATCGTCAGGCAGGCGGGGGAAGATTGGAAGCACTACGCCGACCGCGTCCTAGAAGCTGCCAAGAACGAGGCACAGTCAGCGACTGCAGCAGCTCAAGCAGCAGCCGGGATCACGAAGGTATCGGCGGCTGCCAAGTCTCACGTCATTACACTCGCTCAGCAGATTGAGAAGCAGAAGGCGCTCGTTGATTCGCTTTCCAAGCAGGTTGGCAAAGACAAGGAACTGACCGAGGCAACCGACAAGCTGGCCGCGATGCAGAAGAAGCAGAGCGAAGCCAGCGGGAAAGCAACCAAGGAAGTCGAAGCCTGGGGCAGCGCGCTTGGCGTCACTATCCCACGGTTGAAGCAAACCGTTGCCGAGGGCGAGAAGTATGTTGCCTACCTAAAGAAAGCCAAGCCTGGTTCTGAAGAGCTCCGCGAGGCAGAGCAGAAGCTATCTGATGCGCGCTTGGCATTGACGAAGGCCACCAGTCCTCTAATCCGTGAGACTCAGAAGCTCCTTCAGGCTACCAAGGATCTAGACAAAGTTCAGATCGACAACGCCGAAACCCACAAGGCTGCTGTAGCAAATGCCAAACAGTTAACCGACAAACTCCATTCCCTCGGTCTAGTCGCTGGAGTAGAACTTCCCGCCGAATTTGGTAAGCCGAAAACCGCTCTGCTGGACCTAGAAGCCTCCTTCAAAACCCTCGGCATCACGAGCTCCAAGGTGCTAGGGCAACAGGTCACGGAAACGAGGGCCGCCTATGAATCTATTCGAGATTCTGGCAAAGGATCAGCCAGAGATATCGCATTGGCTTGGGCAGCTATGGCTCAGGCTCAGATAGACGCCACTCGCGCTACAGGCGGGAAAATTGACTACGAAACCGAACGCACGGTCGAGAAAATCAAAAGCAAATATGGAGAGTTGAAGAACGACAATAACGCAAATCTCACGACCTGGCGCGAGCTTGCCAGTAAGCAGGTGTCGACTCTGGTCAGCGACGTTTCGAAGGGTTTTGCTGACATCCTGGTAGCCGGTGGCAGCTTCGGTTCCAAGATAATCAACATGTTCAAGCAGATTGGCCAGGGGATGCTACAGGCATTCTTTGAGAGCGGGATTGGAGGCTTGCTCTCTGGCAAAGGCTTTGGTGGGTTTGGCGGTTTCATCAGCGGTCTGATAGATGGAATCAAGGGTCTCAAGGGTGGCGGTGGAGTGACGAGTCTGGCCGGACTCATCCCAGGTCTAGGCGGTAAAGGTGGGCTTCTGGCTGGCCTGGGTGGCCTTGGAGCACTTGGTATTGGAGGCGGCGGGCTAATAGCGGGTGGTGTAGCAGGCGGCTCTCTCGCGTCGATTGCCGCAGCGGGCACCGTTCCAGGATTTCTACTGGCTGGTGGCACTGTGGCCGGAACTGCTGGAGCTGCAGGCGTGGGCAGTGGACTTGCAGCTGGTGGTGCTGGTGCTGCTGCTGGAGGCGGTGGGCTATTAGGTTCAATCGGTGCTCTGGCAACGAATCCGTTCACAATTGCGGCTGCAGCTGCCCTTGGTGGTGTCCTACTCACTCGCAGGCTAACGCGGCGTGGGCGTGAGAAGGAAGAAGCTACGGGAGCGGCTGAAGATCTACGTGACACCGTTTGGCAAGACATCATCCCAGCCGTGCAATCTGGCCAGAAAAGCGTTGAAGATGGCATCGCTGCCGTCCAGGGCGCATGGGATGCTTATGTGCAGTTCCTTCACGAAAACATCAAAGATCAAACCGTTGTCCAGCGCAGTATCGAAGGGCAGAAAGTCACTCTGACCGAAGGTCTCGCGGCAATTGAAGCTCTACAGGCCAAGGAAACCGAAGTCGCAGCGAAGCGAAACGAGTTGGAAGGTCTAGTCAAACAGTTCACTGAAACCGGCGTCATTTCTTCCGCTCTGTCGGACATGGTGAAGGAACTGGGCGGGAACCTTGAAGCCTTCAGCGAGCTTTCTAAAATCTCGGGGCTTAAGGATCTTCAGGCACAGTTCGGAGGCATCCGGGCCGAGTTGGAGAAGATGGGGCCAACGGCTGAAGACCTGTATGGCAACTTCATCCAAACCGGAGAAATCACCGACGCGCTAAGGTCGAAGATTGAGGAGCTAGGCGGGTCCGCTTCAATCTTCGAGCAGTTCTCAGGCATCAAGTCCATGAAGGCTGATTTTGAGTCGCTGTCGGCCTCGATCCTGAGCACTGGCCAGGGGATGGACCAGATAAGGCCTATCTTCGAACAGATGAGAGTCAGCGTTGGCGCTCTGGACGCTGCAGCGGCTCTGCCTGGACTCCAGGGTTTGCGCGGCGAGTTTGGTTCTCTGCTCTCGCAGATTAATCAGTTGCTTCCTGCTACGAAGTCCTGGCAAGAGCAGTTCCTTCAGACCGGCATTATTACCGATGACATGCGGAAGAAGATTGCCGAGGCGGGCGGCGATCTTTCTGTATTCAACAAGGCGGCTGGGGAGATTTCAGCGGGCGGTCTCTCTGCCGGCACCGCCAACATTGTTGCTACAGAACTCGGCAAGATGACGAAGGGCCTTGACGAGCAGATTGCCGACCTTCAGAAAGGTCTCACTGAAGCTCTTGAGGAAGTTGGCACCAGGCTGGATGCTCAATTCGAGGACAGCCGGACAGCTCTGCTTGCTCAACTTGATCTCCTGGACAGCAGTCTTTCAACCAGTATCGGGAGCCTTCAGACGGCACTTCAAGCCGAAGTCTCCAACCTCACCGCGGCAATCTCTGGAATCAAGATTCCCAGTGAAATCACGGTCAATGTGGAGCAACAGCCAGCGGCACCGACTTCCTTTGAGACTCCTACTCAACCTGACCAGACACAGCAGAATTATGACTACGGAGCACAGGCTGGCGGCTATCAAGGTGCATGGGATCAGGGATATCAAAATCAATATGGCTATGCCTGGCCAGGTTACGCGATGGCGGAAGGCGGCGAAGGCTGGGTCAACAAGCCAACCATGTTCCTAGCCGGTGAAGCCGGGCGAGAACATTTCAAGTTCACTCCCGCGCGCGCCATGGACGAGCCAAGACTGATCCCTCAGGCCATGCTCGAGCGCATTCAATCCAGTATGCCGCAGTCGATGCAGCAAAATAGGACTCAAGTCAACACCACGACGGTCGACAACTCCCGCAAAATAGAACCTATGACAATCAATCTCTATGGCGGCGGTCGAGATCCATTTGAAGAACAAAAGCAGTTAGACCTGTATCGCACCAGACTCATTTCCTCGCTGGCCTGATTCCCTGAATAAAATTCATGCTGAAAGAGATTCTGTGGACCAGCGCAGACGGCCTAGAACTGTTGTTTACGCGCGAATCCTCCCAGTTGCAATTTGAAAGTGCCCATCAGGGAATACAATTCTTTTCCCGTCAGGACATCACTCAACAGGCACCGTTTCAGCAGGGCAACACTTTACTCAGAAGCCAACAGAACCCACGCATTATCAAGTTTGGTGTTCACGTCCATGTTATTCCGCTTACTGGCGACGATTCCTCGGGCGGCGATTACCTGGACCTGGATTCTTTGCGGATACTCTTTGGGAGAGCGCTGGCAGCGGTCAACGCAGCGGAGCTGAAAAACGAAGGGACGTTAACCTTCAACTACTACAACGGAAACACTCGCACGATCGGAGCTCACCCACTAGAGGGTGTTCCAGGAATTCGACAGACTCCGATCTACCAACATTTTGACATCAACTTCGAATCGAACGATCCTTATTTTCTCAATGACGAGCAGTCGCAAGCCGGTATCGAGCCTGATGATATCATCACGATCAGCAATGCCGGGCACGTCCAAACCTATCCGATCATCCACATCACGGGGCCTTGCAACAGTCCGCGGATCACAAATCAGCGCACGAACAAGTATATCCTTCTAACCACTTATGACCTCGATGCAGACCACCGGCTAGAAATCGATTTCAGGGTAGGAAAGAAAACGCTTTACGAAGTATTGCTTGCGGATGAGACCGTTCGGGTGAGTGTCTTTCAGTATCTCACAGATCCTGCTACAGAGTTCTGGCCACTCTTGACCGGAGACAACGATATTCTTTTCGAGAGTGCCAGCGGCGGAGAAATGGAAATCTTCTGGACGGAGCGCTTCTTTGCCATAGGGTGAACGTGCATCTGGTTGTTCCACTCAGCGCGCACAGTCGGGGTCATGAAGACCTTGAGCTTCGATACATGCTGCGCTCGGTGTCTCGGCATTTTCAGGACCTGTGTCGGGTTTTGATCGTTGGTCACCGGCCGGCATGGTTGAAGATGGGCAACCGGTTGGAGCACTTGGCCTGCGACGATCCTCACCCACGCGCCAAGGATGCGAACATCATTCGCAAGATTTTGAAGGCCTGCGAATACCTTGGCGAAGATTTCATCGTCAATTCAGATGATCAAATCTTCTGTCAAGACGTTCATTCGCGCGACCTTTGGAATGCTTGGCTCGATCCGGCTATCGATCTGGAACGCTCTAGCGCAAGAAGGAAGTCGAGCCTCTGGCACGACCGAATGTTGCTGACGGTCGATGAGTGTAAGCGGCGCCAGTGGCCGGAATGGGTTTTTGAAGTTCATATTCCTTACCCGGTAGACCACGAATGGTATCCACGGTTGATGCAAGGTTTGGACTATTCGACGGGCAACGGTCTCCTGACTCATATCTACCTAAACGCCTACTTTGCTGAGGGTTTTCCGCGGCGTTTCAGTGAACCTACAGCATCGCCGAAGCTCCTGACGACGCGCCTAAAGAGAGCAATCACCTACAACGAAGCACGGTCGGCTCTGGCGCGGTACCGGTTCGTTAATTTCAATGATGCTGGATTTACCGCTGGTATGAAGCAGGCGCTTGAGGAGAAGTTTCCGGATCCTAGTCCGTGGGAGTGATTAGACATGATCATTCGCAAAAAGAATCCGTGATGCGGAAGACAGCCGGAGTTTCCGGCTCATATGACTGTCTGGTTTTGCATTCCATCAAAGCGAACTCCTGAGCAGGTTAAGCCTATCCTGAAACTTTGGCGAGAGCGCGGGTACAAGATTGCGCTGTTCAGAGACGAGGGAGACCCAGCAATAGTCTGCGATTTTGGGATTCGTGAAAAATATCGAGGATATGCGGCGGCGGTGAACCGACTGGCTCGGGAAGCGCTCGCGCGCGACCCACAGGCGCAATGGATCGTGACCGGTGGAGACGATACAGAGCCTGAACCGAATAAGACAGCCGAAGAGATCGCACGGGAATGTACCGAGCACTTCAAAGGCACGTTCGGAGTTATGCAGCCGACCGGTGACCGCTATGGAGAGAATGAGCATTCGCGTGCGAGATGGCCGGATGCACCATCGTACATAGACAGGGTTGCCGGGAGTCCTTGGCTCGGTCGGGAATGGTGCAGGCGGGCCCATGCAGGTCAAGGCCCGATCCATTCAGCCTTCTGGCACATGTTTGAAGACGAATCACTCAAGGAATACGCTGAAAAGCTCGGAGTGTATTGGCCGCGTAGAGACTTGACGCACCTGCATCAGCATTGGGGCCGCAGCGGTTCAATGCCTGACTTTCTTCGCAGCGTCAACACGCGCAAGCACTGGAACGAGAGCAAAGCGATTTTCGACCGCCTGAAAGCAGAAAACTTTGCTTCCTGTTTGCCCATCGAATGAGCCACAAAGTTGGAATCTGCTGCATCGCCATTGGCGGGTGGTATCCACTCGGAGTGGCCAGGATGATTCAGCGATTCCAGGTGAACTCGCCAGGAATCGAGATTGCGGCATGGGTGAACGTCTATCCGCCTGACTCGCCCGGCTCAGTTGTGGTCAATGGTTACGAGTACGGTCCCTACTGCGCTAAGCCGTGGGCATTGAAGCACGCTTTTGACAAGGGCTGTGATACAGCAATTTTGCTTGATGCTGCATTTTACCCCGTGCGGTCGGTTCATCCGCTCTTCGAACACATTGCGCAGCGTGGTTATTACTTCTGTAGGAATGGAAATAGCGTCGGAGAGTGGTCAAGCGACAGTTGTCTGGAGAGCCTGAATCAATCACGCGAACAGGCTTTCGATATTCCAGAAATTTCCAGCTATTGCGTCGGTCTGAACTCCCACGAGGAGCGCTGCGTTGATCTTCTCGATTGGTGGTGCTCGCTAGATCCCAGGCAAGCTATCGCTGGGCATCATACGAACATAGGTCACAATGGCCGCAATGTTGGGTTTGTTTCAGAGGATCCAAGGGTAAAAGGGCATAGACACGATCAAAGTTGCTTATCAATCATCGCTCACAGATTGGGCATGGATGAGTTGATTAACCGCCCTAAGTTTACGGCCTATCTAGGGAGCTCAGACGAAACCACCCTGCTTGTCAATCAAGGCATGGGTTCGTGAGCCAAGCGGGGGAAGTCTTCCGGGAGATTTACGCAACTCGCTTCTGGGGTGAAGGATCTGGCGGCGGATCAAACCCCAAGCAAGTGGCGTCGTACTTGAAATTTCTTGACGGACTCATTCTGGACCTCAAGCCGTCTCGCGTGTTGGACATTGGTTGTGGCGTTGGATGGATGGCCGGCGCTGTAAACTGGCGCGGTGCCCGGTACATCGGCGTCGACGTTGTTCCGGAAGTTGTAGACGAAGCATCCCACCACCTACCGGGAGAATTCCACGTCCTCGACGCGATTACGGATCCTTTGCCTGCCGCCGACCTGGCGATTCTGAAGGAAGTAACACAGCATCTTGATAACGCTTCCATTCTGAAGTTGCTTGGGAATATTCAAACCTATCCGTTGGTTCTCCATTGCTCGATCCATGAAGGCGAATCAAACGGGGAGATCAAGATGGGTGAAACCAGAAGCGTAGATCTGAGGTTGGAGCCGTTTAGCATTCCATGTGAAAACGTGTTCACCTACCAGATAGCCGGTTCCAACTACCTCTGCCAGTTGTGGCGACCGCAAGCGTGAGTTCCCAATATGGCGAGCACACTGCAATCCTTGAGCACTTCAAAGGGAAAGTCGGGCGCTTCCTAGACATCGGAGCTTTCGACGGCTGCACCTTCTCAAATACTCGCTATCTTGCGGAACTAGGCTGGTCGGGAGTCTGCGTCGAACCTTCTCCGATAGCTTTCCGGTCGCTATTTGCCAACTATAAGGACAACCACAACGTCGAGCTTGTGAATGCTGGAATAGGGGATAAAGCAGGCTTGGCAAAGTTCTGGGTCAATTCTGCGGATGGCGAAGAGGTAGACGGCCTCAGTAGTTTCAAAATTGAGCACCGCGAGAAATTTCCTTTACATCCGTTCCGGCAAATCTGGGCATCGACGATCTCTTGGTGCGACCTCTTAGCAGCTCACCCAGGCCCGTACGAATTCGTAAACATCGACGTGGAAGGAATGAACGAGCGAGTCCTCGCATTGATGCCGCTGAGTCCGGATATGGTCTGCGTGGAGGCCGATCCCATCAATAGCGTGAACACAATGAAGTGGGATCTTGCGCAACTGGGTCTCAAGAATTGCGAGATGATTGGCGGAAATCTGTTGGCTTGGAGATAAAAAATGATCGCTTACAAATGTGATATCTGCGGTGAAGAGGTGAATGATCGCAACGTGGCTAAGGTGGACGGCAAGGAGTATGACCTCTGTGTCAAATGCCACGCCAAGACAGTCGGGAAGTTGATCGGTTCGGGTAAGGGCAGATTCGTTTTTGAACCGGTGCCGACTCCGGTATTCGTTCCCTATATCTACTATTACCCACCGGTTTATGTGCAGCGACAGCCCGCGTTTATTCCGAGTTGGCCTACTATCTTTTGCGATCGGGACAACGTCACTGATGGCACTTGCACAATAAATAACCCTGCTGCACCCACGACCGTGCCCTCAATCACAACTGGGGGCCAGCGGTTTTTGTCGTCGTGAATCTCTGGGCGATGATGCCAGTCCGAAACGAGGACTGGGTACTAGGATTATCGGCTCATGCCGTCCTTCAGTGGGCGGATTCACTAGTGGTCCTGAACCACGCCAGCACGGACGGAACAGACCAAATCCTGAATCAGCTCCAGGACGAATACCGCGATCGGCTTTCGGTTCTCACTGAGACTGACCCGCAGTGGAACGAGATGGCGCACCGACAGCGAATGCTGGAATGGGCACGCGGCAAAGGCGCGACTCATCTGGCAATCGTTGATGCCGACGAGGTTCTGACGGGCAACCTACTGCCAACGATTCGTGGAATGGTGGAGGCGGCTCCCAAGGGAACTATTCTCCAGCTTCCCTGGCTGTGTCTCAGGGGTTCAATTCACCGCTACCACACAGACGGAACCTGGGGACAAGCGAACGTCTCAACCGCCTTTCAGGATGAGCCTCGCTGCCATTGGACAGCGCGCGACGGATACGACTTCCACCACAGACACCCATGTGGCCGGCCGGTCGTTAATTTCCGGCCTGTGCTTCATCGTGACGCGGGTCTGATGCACTTGCAGTTCGTCTCAGACAGACGGCTGAGAGCAAAGCAACTTAGCTATTGCCTCATAGAAAAACTTCGCTGGCCGAACCGAGAACCTGTTGACGTTGTGCGGCGGAGATATTCGGTTGCAGTTTACGGAGCGGAGAATCCGACAAAGCAACCGCATGAACTGAGCAGGGTCCCGGCTGAATGGTGGGCGCCTTATTCGAACCTGATGCATTACCTGAAGCCCGACTCTGAGCCGTGGCAGTTGGAGGAGTGTCGGCGAATACTCGCAGAGAATCCTGGAATCGAAAAGGGCCTGGATGATTTCGGGTTGGGGTTATTCTGAAGGATTGCCGCAACGATTCGATGATCTATCGCAGTAATTTATCGGTGCCAGATTTAACGTTCCACTTCAAACTTCTCTCCAAGCCAAGGCCCTGGAGTTTTGGCCACGACGTTCCAAGCGATCCGGATTTTGATCCGGACTGCGGGTTTTTCACGCACGACGAAGTCGCTATCCTCTATAACGTCGCCGAGCAGATCGGCGGTACTTGGGTTGATATCGGAGCTAGAACTGGCTGGACGGCTGCGCACTTGATGGTGGCAGGTTGCCGGGTCGTTGCGGTTGATCCTGAATATCGACACATGGATTTTCTCAGTAGAACCCACAACAACCTATGGGACATCGAAGGCAATTATCTGACGATCTGTGAGACGGCGACTGAGTTTCTGGAATCGCGCAAGGAAACCTTTGATGGCTTTGTGATCGACGGGAATCACGATGCGCCTGAGCCTTTGAACGATGCGCGGGGTTGTCTCTCAATTTCACGTCAAGACTGCGTAATGGTGTTCCACGATTTACGAGGCCAGCCCATCCAGGATGCGGTTCGGTTCCTGAAGAACGAAGGCTTCAGTTCAAAAGAGTATCTTACACCTAACGGTCTGGCCGTCTGTTGGCGCGGTTACTCTAAGTTTGTGGCTCCGGTCCATGTTCCGGACCCGGCAGTCACTTGAGAATAGCCGTTGTCCTCGCAACCTTCGGTGATCGCAAGGTTTGGGACCGCTACGCCCACAGGGCTCAGTTGTCGGTTCATGCTCAAACTCGGCCTCCTGATGAGTTCCATCCCATACACGCTGAGAGCCTTCATGTTGCCCGCAACCGCGGAGCAATGGCAAGCTCGGCAGAATGGCTCTGTTTCCTTGACGCAGACGACCTACTGAGCCCCGGCTACCTTCAGGCGATGGAGTTGTCAGTAGCCAGCAACCCAGCTGCACATATCCACGTCCCGCATGTCGAGAAATATCGCAACGACAAAGTATTCAAATCTGGCCGTCTGAAAGAACCCGGCGTTTCAATCTTCGAACGTAATCACCTTCCAATCGGCGCAATGGTCCGGCGCGATTTATTCCTTCAGGTCGGTGGCTTTGATGATTGGCCTATTTACGAAGATTGGGCCCTCTGGATGAAGCTGGAAGCCGCCGGCGCTCGCTGGGCCTGGTGTCCTGACGCAATCTATAAAATCAACTGGCGCAACTGCAGCCGGAATAAAGATATTTCACTCCGCGGGCCGACGCTGCGAAGAATTCGAGAATCGATTTTGAAATCTTCAGTTATTCCAGCTTAGAGAAGGAGGGAACATGTTTCAGATTCGTTGCTCTGGCTGGCTTTCGATCCTAGCCATTTTTTTTACTGTGTCGGTCCTGGGGCAAACAACTCCAAGGATCATTGTGTCTTGGGATGCAGTGATAGGGGCTGCAAAGTATCAGGTTGAGACTACGGTTGGGACGTTGCCATTCATCAAGGCTGCTGAGTGTCCCACATCACCTTGCACGGTACTAGGTATTGAAGGCACGACGACCTACCAAGTCCGGGTTGCCGGCGTGAAACCGAGCGGTGAGATCGGCAATTACTCCACTCCGCTCCCGTTTATGTTTGCGTCGATTCAGCCATTTGCGCCAACTTCTCTCACCCAGAGTTCGGCATCGAGCACTCAACCGGGAAAGATCGCGAAGAAACTGTCTTGGACCGATGTCACTCAGTTTCGCACTGGACCATTCCCGCCTGGGACGGTTGTCACCTATAAAATCTATCAGGCCGACACTAGCCCCTCGGTCCTTATCGCCACCTCTAACACGAACTCGTTCACGGTCCAAGGTTTGACGAAGAACAAGACGTTTCAGTTTTATGTGACCTGCATTGTGAATGGCATCGAGTCTTTTGCGTCGCCTGCGGTACGAGTCGTTACCTGATCTTCATTCATGAACATCCTGACTCTGGTTGACGACCTCAATGCGACCTTTCCCAAGTTCGATGAAGTTTACGGTTTGGTGGAATGGGAAACTGCCGCGCCTCTTTATGGTCGGGGATCGATCAAGTTTGATCAGAGCCAAGTCCAATATGTTGGCAGAGGCTTCCCCTACACGCCAGCAGTAAACTCCTGGCAGGGATTTCATTTCAAGGCCTCTTCAATTAAGGCCTGTGGACTGGTGCAATGGCTAACCGTCACAAGCGCCCGCGGTGATCTTAGGTTCAACGAATCGACGCGGAAGCTGGAGGCTAGAGTCAATGGCACACTAGTTACAACGAGTTCCCAAATTTTCAATGCAGACACGCTTTATCACCTGCAGCTTTTCCTCTCGGTCAATGGCGCCTATCAATGGATTCAGGTCAAGATTGATGACAAGCCGTTGCTGGTTATCAATTACTTCGCGAATGTTGGCACGGACCCGGCCAACTACAACAGATTGCGCTGGGGTCCGTTCTTAGGGGGCGGCTCGGGCATCTTGCTTCTGGATGATCTAGTTGTCAACGATGGGTTGGCACAGACCGGAGGAGATTACGGCTGGCCTGGACGTATCGTAATTACCGACGAGGGACCAATAGCAACCGGTGCCAATATCCTGAATCAATTCGCGGCAACTGGGGCTCAGAGCGTCCCTACCGCAACTGATGAACTCGACCAAGATGAGGACATTACCTTTGGCCACACCGAGACGAACAGGCGACGCCATGCCATAAAGTTTGCTACTCCAGCTCAGCCTAGCGGTGGGATTCTGGAAGCGGTCGGATTTGACGTGATTCCGAGGGTAACGACTTTACCCTCCGGGAGCGAAGACCTATCAGCCAAGCTGAAGCTTCGGTTCCGGGTTCCTTCATCTCAGGTAAACGAAGTCCAAACCATCACAATCGCAAACGGAGAGGCTGGCGATCAGTTCCAATTCGGTTATGAGTTGGAGACATCGCCGCTGCTGGATTTTGATGCACCAATCGTGGACGTCCAGGTCGAAGCTGACGCGATCTTTGGAGAAACCGGAGTTGTTGTGTCTGGCACGCCTGGAGAAGAGTATATCTTCACGTTTGCCGAGCACTGGTCTCAAACCAGAATGCTAATGATGACCGTTGGAGGCGTCTTTGGCGGTTCCGTCTCCGGGTCAATCAGCGTTGCCAGAAGTATGGCGGGATCAGGCATCTATGAGGTTGGAGAACCTTTCGGCTACATCCCTCCTATCGAGGAATTGCCGGACGATTCCATTACCGACGCCTACCCGGAGGCCCTTTCGACTTTCTATGAATCACGAACCGCCCGCCGGCGAGTGCATCCTGGTGGTGGATCGTGGAATCGTTCCAATGCCTCCATTATTGAATTAGTCATCCGTGCTGATCTTCCGTTCTTCTTATTGCCGGAATTCGGTGGCGCTGACGATGAACAATTGCCCTTGGGAGCAGCAGATGGACTTGCTGTTGTCAATGAGGGCGCAATCAATGGCTTCGGAATAAATGTCGGAACTGGGGCAGAAGGATCGCCCTTAGAAGAGCCTCCGCCGGAAGAGGATCCGCCAGTTGAAATCCCCTATTCACCGCCTTCAGGTGGACTTGATTTCAGACTTTTGCCTGGTTCTCCAGCTATCGGAGCTGGGACACCTGTGCCTGAAGTCACTGTGGATTTCAGAGGCAGGCCTCGGGATCCTGACAATCCAACGATCGGGGCCTTCGAGGGAGAGTACTGAATGAAAATGCTATTGATTCTCCATATAAAGGGCATTGTCCGCTCCCATCATGGCAACTCTTTACGTTAAAAAGACTGGAAATGATTCAAATCCAGGAACTGACTCACTGCCGTTGCTAACAATTAATGCTGCTCTGACTCTCATTGGTGGAGCGTCTGGGGTTGGGGCTAACGACTTAGTTGAGGTTTCGGCTGGAATATACGTCGAGTCACTCATAAACAATCTTCCAAGTGGCTCGTCTTGGAGTGCGCCATTTACGCTTCGGGCGAAGACGGGAGATACCGTCACGATCAAAGGCGCTGGGCAGCATAATATTGCCGTGTACGATACCCGGTCCATGTTCTCAATCGTTCAGGGGTTTATCTTCGATGGATCGACTCTAGCGAACGACCAGTTCAGGTTGGGCGGTGGCGGAACCAGCCCAAGCGCTATCAAATTAATAAACAACGATATCATTAACACGGCCTTCGGGAATGCAATCTACGTCGGAGAATTCAGTTCCGACATTCAGATTATTGGTAACAGGATTCACGACGGAAACTTTTTTACTGATTCCAATAGTCAAGGCCGGAATCATGGAATCTATCTTACAGGGAACAACTGCTTGATAGAAGGGAACGAGTTTTATAACCTTCCGGCCTTTGGAGTACATCAATACAGTCAGCACACGCCGCCTCCGGGAAATAATACTATACGTGGCAATCTGGTTTATAACTTCGCAGGGCAAGGAATAGCGGCTGGAATTTATATGGATTCTGGAAGTGGGAGCGTTGCTTATAACAACATTGTTTTTCAAACGGGCGCAAACGGAAATGCTGTTGGCATAACCGCTAAAAATGGAAGTTTTGCCTACAACAACACTGTTTACAACTGTGGTTACATAGGCATCGAGGGCGTCAATTCAACTATTAAGAACAATATTTCCTACAACAACGGCATAGATTTGGATATTAGTGGCGGTATCCAATCGAATAACTTAACTTCAAATCCGTTTTTTGTTAATGCTTAGGGAATCCTACGAGATGCCCTTGTCCGCCTGATTCTAATTACCGCCGACCAGCTTCCCGATTGAGCGGCGTCACCCGCGCAGGAAAGGTTTGAGGAATGAAGGAATCTAGGAAATCGAAATGAGCGTAGAACTCTGGATGAATAACGCGCGATCGAGTCTCGCGGCTGCGATCTCGCCTAGTGATACTTCATTCTCTGTGGCAAGCGGGCAGGGCGCCAGGTTTCCTAATCCAACTGCTGGCGATTACTTCTGGGCGACCATAGATAACGGTTCTGTTTTAGAGATCATCAAAGTTACCGCGCGCTCTACAGATTCTTTTTCAACCGTTGTGAGAGCTCAACAGGGGACCACTGCCTTAGCTTGGAATACTGGGACGCGCATCGAGCTCCGGATTACGAAATCCACGATGGAGGCTTTACAGGTAAATGCCAGCATAGCTGGAGATACGATTTGGGAGAATACTGGCGATCTCGCAGTCGGTACAGGTGCGTCGGCGGCACAAGTATTGCCGGTTGGGAGTGACGGTGATTTGCTAACTGCCGACTCCGGTGAGACAACTGGCCTAAAATGGGCACCGCCAACGGGTGGAGTCTTTACGAGTGCTTATGGATCTCGCCCCTCACCTACAAACGCCGGCAATCTCTTCTTTCCAAGCGATGGATTCTATGTCGAGCGTGACACTGGAGCGGCCTGGGCACCGTGGGGACCACTCTTCCCTTTCACAGCGCCAGACGACTCAGCCTTCAGTTGGGTAAATCAAGGCAGCGCAACCAAGAGTACAACGAACGGTGGCATCCACATTTCAGCACCATCCAATGGCAGCGCGCAAAGCGCCAGACTCAGAGCTAAAACTCTGCCTTCTGCTCCGTACACGCTGACCGTTGCTCTCCTCCCGTTATTGCATTACGCACAATTTTCCATCGTTCTCTTCGGTCTGAGAAATTCCAGCGATGACAAGATGGTGCTGTTTCAGATTGAGAACGATAGCGGGACTTTAACGTTTCAATATACGAAATGGACAAACGTCACAACTCCGGCGGGAGCCTATATCAGCATCACAAACGCTACCCCGATGCCTGATCTACCGATTCTGCGGCTTCAAGATGACAACACGAATCGCATTTTGTCGTGGAGCGCAGATGGACAGAACTTCATGCCAATTCATAGTGTCGGGCGCACTGATCACACTACTCCGGATCAAGCCGTCATCGGCGTCAACCCATTTTCACAAGTAACCGGCGTCACCCTGCTAAGCTGGAAGGAAACGGTCTAACACTGTATGGGAGTGTCTAGGACTTGGAATGGTTCAACCAGCAATTACCTCGAGACCATCCACGGAACACTTAACAATGCTTCTACTCAATTCGCATGGATAAGACCCGCTTCGCTTGGAGGCAATTTTGCTATTTTTGGAAACTCCTATGACGCGGGCTATGGTTGGAGGATCAGTTCTGCTAACAAGCTGGAACTGTTCTGGTCAAATGGCATCGTCTCAGATGCCAATAAATTATCTGTCCCACTCCTTACAGCGAATGGAGCTTCCGAAGATTGGCTCCAGGTAGGCGTCCCACTCTTTGTTGCTATCAGTATCGTCGCTACTGCGCCGACTCCGATCGCCAATTTCTATGCTGGCTTCAATCCCGCCACGGTTCAGTTAATCGGTAGTAATAGCGGCGGACCTCCTATAGCCCCAAACGGTGTCCAGCATCTGATTCTCGGCGGCAACATGTATGGGTTGACGCCTGAGATGGCGTTCGCCGGAGAACTCGACCGTTTGGGCAGATATGGCGGCCGCAACCTGTCTTTAGCAGAACTTCAAGCGGTTGCCGTCTGCGAAGCGACTCCACCAGCTTTCGGCCTGCAATTCTTCTATGAGATCACAGGTGCTTCTCCTGAGTTGGACGATGGCGGAAATCACTTTGATGCAGTTATTCATGGGTTGCTTCCGCTTGGGCCGGAACTGTGCGGAGGAACCCCACCAGTTGACGACTCCTCCTCGTCGGGAGGTTCGTCCGGGCCCGGGGAACCAGAGGACGCCGGCGAACTCCGTGTCACCCAGGTTCGCAAATGGTATGCCTGGCGTCTCGGGCCAACGATTCCGGAGGCTACTTGCACGTTTGTTCCTGTTGTGCGGATTCTTCGGACTGCCACCTTCCTGCCAGTTATGGAATTGGATCTCTATTCCACGCTCCGCTATACCAGGCGTTGGACAGACTTGGATGACTTTGAACTGAAGCTCAGTTGCGACACAGAGCAGGGCGCTTTATTGGCTCAACTATTGAAGGTTCGGACGCCACTAGATCCACCTGCAAGGCCAGGCGAGTATGTGCTGGCGGTTGCGTTTAACCAGTTAGTTGACTTCGTTGGATTCATTGATCGCATTAAGGTATTCAAGGGCTCGGGCCGGCATGAGATGACGCTCGGCGGCTACGGGCTAGATCGTATCTTGAGCGATCGTGTCTTGGCTCCAGCTTCCGGAGATGAGTTCGATGACTATAACGATCCCGTCGAGACCATCATTAAGACGATGGTTGACAGGCATATCAAGACTCCAGGGAGTTTCACAACCCTGATTCCAAATTTCAACGAAGCCCAGCGCGAGGTTCCAAGCGTCCTGATTGCGGCAGACAATGAATTGGGGCCGACCATCGTCTATAACGGTCGCTTTCAACGGCTCATCGAAGGCATTCGAGACGTGCTCCAAGCCGCAGAAGGCACTCTCGGTTATTCTCTTCAGCTCGTGAACGGGACACTGCTATTTGATGTGGTTCCAGGAAATGACCGATCGCTGTCGGTAGTCTTCAGCCCAGACTATGACAATGTTTCTGAATTCGACTGGGAATATGACGGGCTGAATTTTTCCAGTCATGTCGTTATGGGCGGGCAGGGAACTGGAGCAACAAAGCTTTTGCAAACTGTGTTCACACTAGAAAGCCAGAGATTCGACATCGAAAGGCGCGAGTCCTATCTTGACGCCAGTGACAGTGAGACCACCGCCAAGCTGGACGACAAAGGTAAAGCCTTCCTGCAAGACAAGGGAAAATTTGAAATTATCCGCATCAAGAAACTACCAGGATCACGCCCTTGCTACAAAGAAGACTGGGACGTTGGAGACTTCGTAGGTTTGCGTGACAAGCAATATAACATCAACGTTTCCAGGCGAATCGAGGAAGTGACGGTGAGTTGCGCAGCTGGGCAAGTAACGGCGTTTGATCTTGTGCTGGCGAAGTCTAGCCCCATAGGACCTCTCGCCCAGCTTCAGGCTTGGAGGCAAGGAGCGACAGGAGCTGTGGCGCGCCAATAGGAGAACGAAAATGACAACAAAACCCAAACCATTACCAGCCGTCAACAAGGGCGCGAACGCGATGAAAAGCAGGATCATAGCCCACATGAAAAAGTCGCTTGCAGCATTGGAGAGAAAGCACGGCGTTGGGACATTGCCAACACTTGGCCTGAAGCATGAGCTGATTTGGATTAGTCAGACAGACGAAAGAGCGGCGAAGAAATCCGGTGGCTTAGGCCGGCGGTGAAGATCAGCCTTCGCGGGAAAGAGTTGATCCGCGAGGTTGAGGATCTGAGGACTGAGGTTTACCTAGACTCAGGTGGGGCGCCGACAATTGGGATCGGGCATCTTCTAACGAAGTCAGAACGGCTCTCCGGCAAAATCTGCATTGGCACTACGATCGGTCACTACAAAGAAGGGTTATCGGTTGATCAGGTATGGATGCTTTTCGACCAGGACATTGCTCCAGTAGAACAAACCATCACGAATTCCGTCAGGGTTCCTCTCTCCCAGAACCAGTTTGACGCGCTGTGTTGTTTCGTCTTCAACATCGGCCCATCAGCCTTCAAAGAATCCACACTTCTTAGACTCATAAATCAAAGCTTCTACGACCAAGTTCCGGTTCAGATGCGCAGGTGGGTCCATGACAACGGAATCGTCGTACTGGGGCTGAAGAATAGACGTGAAAAAGAGGTTGCGTTGTGGGAGAGCGTGTAACCTTGACTGAAAGCGAACCTGAAAAAGCCTAATGGCCGACGTATACAATCCGACTCCTGAGTGCGCTGTTATTCGCGAGGTCTACAACAAGCACCATTGCCATGTGCCGGCCTCTGTCTGGGAGATACCAGCCGCAACGGTGTGCCAAGTCTGCCGGCTTAAGAATCACAAGCTATTTGCCGCGGCAGTATTGCAATCTCAAGAGCCACTCCCTGAACCGGTCGCTCCGATTAATGTCATCCAGTTTCAAAAGCCTGCTCTGGCAGTAGCTGAGACAGTAAAAACGCGGCAGCTTTGCCAGTGGTGTGGTCGAGGGCGAATCTATGTGAAATTCTGGAATGCCGGTAGGCGGATTTGCTGCGAATGCCGCGAGAAAGAGAAAGCGCGGCTGAGCAAGCTGGAAACGGCCCAAAGAATCCGGTCGTGCAGGATTTGCGGTAGAACCAATCTCCCTTCTCGTTTCTGGAGAAAGACACAGGGAATTTGTCGAAGCGTAGATTGTTGGGAGACATTTATGCAGGAAGCTAGTCGGTCCCATGCCTGAAGCAACGGAGGATGAAGCACTGCTTTTCCCTTGCGTGGTTTGCGGTGAAGAGTCTGAAGCTATGATTTGCGACGAGTGCTGGGACGATTTCAAGCGGGTTGCGGGAGTGATGAATGGACAAGATGATTGATTGGATTTTATACACGGCGCTTTTTCTCAGTTGGAGTGCCTTCTTACTCGCAGATGAGATTGTGAAGCCGACAGTAGAACCGGCGAGACTTTCCGATCCTGTGCTGCTGGCCATCGTAGGCGTCCTACTGGCCATAGTCACAGGCGGGTTCGGATTACTTCAAGCTGTTCTATTGGCCAGGATTCAGAGGCAAGGAGCAGCCGCAGCGGTGTCTGTATCAGCGGTAGCTGAAGAAGCAAAGATTTCTCGCAAGGAACTTGCCTCGCAGACGGCAGACGTGGCCAAGGCTCTAGAGATTTCAACTGAATCGGCGAATAAACAACTCACATCGATTCATACGTTAGTGAACGCAAATATGGGGGCACAGCTCAAAATCAGCGCCGTGGCTCTGCGTCGGGTAGCGGATTTGACTAAGCACCCCGATGATGCCATCGCCGCCGAAACTGCGGAAAGACTTCTTGCTGAGCACGTCTCAAAGCAGGCCGCTGTCGATGCAGAAACAAAAAAAAAGGGGGGGGGTAACGGTTGAATGAAACTCAAAACCTCCCGCACGATCATCCTGGTATCTATTATTGGGATGCTGATCGCCGTGCTGCTCATTGTGAAGTGCTGAAAGTGAGGCCGCTATGAAATGGTTCCATGCTTGGGACACTATGGACTGGCCGCGAATCTCCGTGATTGTGGCCTTTGCGACGGCCTTCTGGATCGGACTAGCGGCACTCATTCCTGAGAAATATCACAAGGCTGGGACTATCATTCTTGGTTCTCTTTCCTCAGCAGTAACTCTCATGATGCGTTCTGGCAAGAGCCGAGCCGAGAAGATCGAGGACAAGATTGAAGAGCACCAAGCCGACGCGGTAAAGAAGACCGAGGAAATTCAAGAGCTGATTTCTAACGAAGCCCAAGAGAAGGCTGAGAAGCTAGAAGAGAAAAAATAGGGAGGCTGTATGCCACTGTTGACACTATTGCTGATCGTTTTTGCAGTCGGGATATTGGTATGGTTGGTGAACTCCTATTCTCCGCTGACGCCACAATGGAAAAACATCTTCAACATCGTTGCGATTCTCGGTGTCGTGCTTCTCATTTGCTCGTTGTTCGGGCTGTTTGATGCCGTGCGCGGAGTCCGTGTGGGTAGGTGAGCAAAATTGAACGCCTATCTGTTCAATAGTGAGCATCACTCTCTGAAATAAAGGTTTAACCTATCGACGCAATCAAACTTCTCCAACTCCTCTAGCCCGGCAGGGCGGAGGGTTTAATGGGGCCAAAGTATAGAAAACGGGTCGTTTCGTGTCACGACGAGACTGACCCGTTTTCTTTTGGGGGACACAACAAGGGAGGTGATGTATGCCAGATCAGCCACCGGTAAGCAGGGCGCCAGGGCAGCACGAAGAGCAGGAGCGGCTGTTGCGCAAACTGCTTCAGGAGCAAGCAAAGCAGCAGAAAGCTTTAGAAAACCTCGTAGATGAAGTCTCAAAGCTCCACATGATTCATGAAGTGAGGTTCTCAATTCCTCACTTGGACGAGGTTCTTTTAGGAGTGCAGGAGCTCCTCGTGATCGTAAAAGACATTCAGGAACGCCTCGTAGGTGGAGGTGGCCTGAGCGAATCACAGGAACAAGAACTTGCAGGGAAGTTGAGTGAGGCAACGGACTCTCTCCAAGGTGCAGTAGAAGCAAATCAACCAGTAAATCCTCCGGTAGATACACCGGCGGCATAAAATCATCAATCAATCCATAAGGAGAATGAAATGGCAAACCCAATCTTAGGAACACTAACGACAGAAGTTAGCGAATCCATTGGAGTAATGAAGTCAGCGACAGTTGCTCTTAATGGCGTTCAGGCCAAAATCGATGCAGCCGTGGCAGCCGCGATCGCGAACGGAGCCACGGAAGCGGAATTGCAGCCGTTCACTGATCTGTCAGCAGCTTTGGACTCTGAAACCAACGCCTTGGCGGCTGCAGTTGCTGCGAACCCAACTCCAGGTGGAGAGCCCCCGGTTGAGCCTTCCGCTCGACGCAGAGGCTAATCAGACCAACCAAAAGCAACCACTTCAGCCCCGGCTTTCACAGCGGGGCTTTTTCATTAAGGAGCACTTATGAAACTAAGAATTCGAAGCTCTGGCACGATACCACAGGCGATTGTCTTGCTGCTGATCCTGACGCTGCTCGCTTGCAAGGATGAAAGCATCAGGAAGGCCGCCAGGGCGTCCGATGACATGGCGGTGACGGTTGGTCTGGCCATAGACGTGAAACGGCAACTGGGGCAGACAGGAAGCAAGCTGATTAGCGATCAGGAGGAGTTGGCGCTCACCCTCGGTCTCCAGAAAGTGAATACGGCCGTCAAAGCGTTCCATCTTCAGGTGAAGAACACGAAGGCGTTAGACCCGGCGTCCAAGAATCAATTATTGCTGCTCTTTTCCGGGATCACGACTTCAGTTGCAGAACTCAATCAGCAGGGAGTGCTCGGCATCCACAACGAGCAGGCAAAGGCGAAAGTAGCAGCCGTTCTGGCAGGATTCACTACGGCTTTCGCGGCCATTCAGGCCGCTCTGGGAGGTGTGTAATGAGTGCTCTACTTATTGCTTTGCTGCCTCTGATCACCAACCTGACGCCTATGCTGATTCTGGCTATCAGTCACATCAAAGCTCAGGGTGGCCAGACGACCGATGAGATTATTGCGAATGCAGGGGTCGTATTGGACGCCAATGACAAGAAGATACTCGAGGACCTCATTAGATTAGGTGTGATCTAAAGTCGTCTGGGATTTATCCTTCTGCTGTGCTGCGAGGAAAGCGGCTAGGTCGATGTACAGCAACCCGCACACTTCGCCCAGCCTGAGTTGCAGGGCATCGCGCTCGGCCAACAATCTTGAATAATCACCAAGTTGGACCATTCCATTTTGGCTCACTGATCATTGCTCTCCAGTGCTGACTTGAACTGGTTTCTCTGCTCAGTCATTTTGTAGAGAGCTAACTGGCTCTGGGCGAGCTGCTGCTGAAGTGTCTTATTACTACCATCCATTTCAAGGATTTGGAGATTACGGGTATGAGCTGCACGCTTACTAGATTCAATCTCCGCCCGCGCCTGCTGGAGTTCGGCGCGGAGGGCTGGGGCTTGAGCTATCAGCTTGGCTTGCTCCTCTGTCGTGTACTCAAGAACGCTGTAGAGCGTACCATCTCCGTGCTTGTCACAGAGTACGTCCCAAACGCCGTCCTTCTCTACTGCGATCCATTTTCCGCTCGGCTCATTTGGCATTAGCTCGCTCCTGCAATCACGACGCACTTACACTCTGTTAACTTCTTTTCACAGGCCGCGCAAAATCCTTCTAACCGCCTGCTTTTTAAGTAGTCTAGCCAAAGTGTTTCATACCTTTCTCGCTCTAATCTTTCGGCTTGTTGCGCTTCTTCCCACTTACGCTTCTGACGTTCAGCGAGCAGTTTCAATTTAGTGGAACTATCATTTCCCATTAGCTCGTTCCTCGTAAAATTCTCAGCCAGTTGCTTACCGCTGATCCCTGGAACTATCATCCCTCCTCTCCTTTGGGTGGGTCGGGGAGTGGCTGCCAGTGGGTTGGCCCGTGGTAGTCTTCAGCCCCGGCAATTGCTGACGACCACGCTTTACAATCTTCATTCCAGTATCCAACCTCTGCGTCGCACGGCTTCACATCCTCAGTCCAGCACCCTGATTGGTAGAGCAGAATCAAGCTCCCATCCTTTGGTGCCCTCTCAATCGGCCTCCAACCGCTCGGCTCCTGCTTGGTCAGGGCGGCGAGGTATTCGTTCACCGCTGCTTGGGCAAATGGCAAGCACGCCTCAAGATCCATGTCTAGCTGACAAGACAGCGCACCAGCCGCAGCCTTCAGCGCATCGCTATTCAGTTCCATGTGGGTCTCCTTGGCGAGATTCAATCTTCATACTGGCCCAGACGAACATCACTGCTCCAATGACAATCTCAATCCAACCCGCAGGATTTGTGTCGATAGTGATGAGTCCCATTCCGGTGAAGATCCCCGCTGAAAACTTCACGTCAGTAATATCCCAATCTTTCAGTAGTCTCATTTGCTCGCCCTATTCAACTCGCTCATCTGTCGTCTCCTAGCATCTCGCGAGTGAGGGTGTCAAAGGCTTCACCGTGTCTAATCATGCAAGCACCACCATTAAGCTCACAGAAAGTCACCGCCTTATCTGTTTTCTTGTCAGCGAGAGCCCTCCTATTAACCTCGGCCACGAAGGCGCGGAGCCAGAACTCGGCGTAGTAAGGCGCTTCGTGATAGTGCTTCATCTTAGTGCGTTGCTGTTCCCACGCCCACTTCTCGCCCGCCTCTGTCATTTAGCCTCCTATCCTAAATCCCAATCCCGTTCTCCGTCCTTGTTGCAGACAGGACAAGGCGCTTCACCGTCTCCGTGGAAGCAGTAGCCTGCTCCGCGACACAGATCGTCGATACAAGTGACGATGCCACGGGCACCACCGCATCTGTAACAACCAGAGTTGTCATCAAAATCGAAATCGTCGTCATCACTTGGCATCCTTGCCTCCGTGTACGGACTGTGTACGGCGCAATCCGAAAAGATCCGTCAATTCGGTTTTGTTTCGCCTAGTTCCGAACAAAAATCAACAGTTTAGCCAGTACTGAAGTGGTGATAACGGACTTTCACGGCGATAACAGGGGTTCGAATCCCCTACGGGACGCCATTTTAATTTTCTGTGTACGGAGATGCGAACGGCGCTTCCTCTCCTTGCCTCAACGAGACTCACCATTCCCGACCCAGCCTGCAATACCACGCCTGTCACCCTCCTGGCTGTAACCGACCAGTCCTCCCCATACCTCACCTGCTATCCTTGACTCGCCAGACCGTCCCAGAACCAGCCTAAACTCACCGCGCCTGCCTCGTCTTGCCATTCCGCAACGTTCCTAAACGTGCCCAGTCTGCAATTCCTCGCCCGAGCATTCATTGCCTCTCCCAGCCCCGCCTTCCACGCCTGCACCGCAACTCCAAACCGAGACGGCAAAGCCAAAACATGTCGTCCCTAGCCGCAACCTAACATGAAACACCGCGACTCGCCTCGCCTGCATTTCCTGACCTCTACCCTCCATGCAAATCCGTATCCCTCCATGACTCTCCCAGCCCCGACTGCATTGCCTGTCATTGCCTTGCCTCGCCAGTACAGACCCGGACGCACCTCTCCAAACCTGCCTGGTATGCCAGCGCTGTGGCTAACCCTCGCCGCGCTTCTTCATTCCTCGCCTAGTTTGCTGTTTTTTGGGTTACGATGCCTTCTTGATCTTCGACTTCAGTTTCTTCTGAGCCACTGACATCTGCGAACGCACGTCAGAGAGTTCCCGGATGTTTGAATACCGAGCCTGGAAACTCTCCATGTCCCTGACAGCATCCTCAATGAGTTGGGTTCTGTGCTCATCGATAGCCAACACGTCTGCGGTTGTGCGATAGCCGCCACCGTGTCTCCTGTCCGTGCTGAGAGATTGGAAAACACGGATTGGCTTCTTTGAGGTTCCCATGTCAACATACTCGACAACGACACGGATCAATTGGCGAGCTTGCATCAAGCGGAACTTGTGTCCAGCCGTGGCGTCGTTCCAATCAAAGCGGTCATGCAAGGGTGAGTCCTCTGGCTTGGCCGCTTCGACTACATCCTCCGCTCTGAGTTTTCCCTCGTTCTCAGTGGAGATCCTTCTGAGCTCTGCGATTGTTGTTTGATCTGTCATTTAGTATCTCTTTCTCCTTTTTAGTTAACTTCCTTGAACAGCACTGGAGATTGCAGTTCTGAACAATTTTGAAACGTCTGATTTCCTGTTTTAGAGAAGGCATCAGTTTCCTTTCTCTTTCTCCAGTTCAAATAATCCCCAACCCATACCGGCTGAGTTCTTGCTATCTGGCCGACCTTCGCCGATTCCAACTTGCATACCGACCCGCGCGAGCAGATTGGCAATGTCATCGAGAGTGAATTGATCCTTGTCCCAACGGATTCGGACCTTTGCTTTCCAGTTATGGTAAGCAGCACGGACGGTGACGTAAGGCTGACCAGTCTCAACCCTTGCCATGTCCTCCTGCTTCTGTGGTGTACCGATGATTCTAATGAGTGGGATTTGCGGTTCGTCCTTGTCTCGGCCATCTGCCACAACAAAGATAGACATCTTTGCCAGAGTCATCTTGAAATTGACAAGGCGACAGGCCGAAATCATTGCATTGCGAAGAGCACCAGCGTGGAACCCGTCCCAACCTTCCTTGGCTCTGTAGCGTGCTTCCTCGTAAGAAGCATCAGTGCTCTTCGCCTCTCGATTCTTCCGGCTCGATGAAGCCTTACCTGTCTCCATTTTCTGCTTCATTTCATTTTTTGTTTTTGCAGAGAAACGATGGATTACGAGTGGCTCTGTCCCGGTGATATCGAAGGAAGCAAAACCGAAGTCGGGTGGCTTGATGTTTACGATCTTCGGTTTTACTTGGTGGACTTCCGCTGCATTCTTCTTGGTCGTTTCCATTAGGAAACCTCCTTAGTTGGTTGTTCTGGATTTGGTTTAGAGTCGAATCCAGATACGACTTACTGCAAATTGCCTGCGCGGCCATTCCACTTCATTCGAGGCCTATCCGCGCCCATCCATGCCGGTAATTCAATTTATTCGGAACTTTCCTCCAATGGTTGCCAACGCATCATCTAGCATCTTGTTCCCAAGGTGGGCATATCTCGCCGTCATTCTAAGATCGTTATGCCCCAACAATTTAGCAATCAAATCGATGCCGCAACCCTGCTCCCTCAAAGTCGTAGCAAAGCTGTGTCGCAAGTCATGGAGTCGGAAGTTTTCCAACCCTGCCCGCTTCACGGCCCGACCAATCTCCACCGAAAGTTGATTTGCCGTGAAGGTCCAGAAGATGCGTCGGTTATCCTTCTGCCGGGGCTGGGCCTGTAGCAGCTCAACCATGTCAGGCGTGAACCGCACCCATCGGCCCTTGCCTGTCCTGCTCCCGCCCTTCGTCTTCGCAATCCAACCCATGCCAGTCTGAGAGTTCAAGTCGGCGTGTTCCAGCCCCATCAACTCGCCTCGGCGCATCCCTGAGTTGACCATCACGATTACAGCCGCTCGCATAAACTCAGGCGTAGCAGTCAGCAACCGTATCCATTCATCGCCCATCAGGTGCCTAGTTCGTTCCTGACCCTTGGACGGCCATTCCTTTGACTCGATATCGTCAAACGGATTCCAAGCCAGTTTCTTGAGCTTTACCGCGATTCTGAGAACGTGCTTGAGAGTGACGAGTTCCTTGCGAACCGTTTCACTGGAGACCGGCCGCAACCTTCGGCGCTTGTCTGAAGGAAGCTCTTCCGGCTTCTCATTCAGCCGCTTGTTGACATAGGCCAGAATCCGCTCCCTGGTAATCAAGCGCATGGGCCCGGCAAAGAATGGCCCGAGGTGCTTGTCGATGATGCCAAGCTCCCGTTCTGCCCCCCTGGGAGTTAAGTGTGAGGTCTGTGCTGGCCAGTAGCTGTGCATGATGAATTGATTCAAGTCGTCGTGTTCTGCCTGTGGATTCTCGGCCTCTAGTTCACTCTGGAGCCGATGCTTTGCCATTTCGGCGGCGGCTTTCGTCTCGCCCCCGTAGCGGTGGAACGTCTTTCCTCTGAAGTCGAGTCGGAAATACCATCCTTTTCGCCCTGCGAGTCTGTGCGCCATGTTGCTTCCTTCCGAACCTGATTGAGGTATGCGTGGAGGTCGGATTCTAGGAAAACGCGGGTACGCTTCGCAACTTTGAAATGGGCGATTTTCCCATAACGGCAGAGGCGTTGGAGTTGTGGCTTGTCGATGCCGAGGATCTTTGCCGCCTGGTCTTCGGTGAGGTATTCAGTGGGTTCAGGCATTGGATTGCCTCACAGCGTCAAGCTCGATATTCAATCCAGATTGACAAGCTGGATGCCGCCGAATCACCTTCGCCGCCATCAACTTCGGATTCAGGTCCCAATGTGGCTTCAGGAACCTAGCAATATCCTCAGCGCCTTCTTCTGGCACCGTGACTAAGGATTCGAATGAGAGTTCAATGTATGGAAACCTTGAGATAGTTCCAATGGCTGCACGTTTGTCATTTCGCAGCGACTTTTCCCACTCCTTCAGGTGTCGTCGTGAGATTGCAGGCAAGCCTGGCATCATCAGAGAAATAAACTTAACCTGACTCTTCGCTTGCTCTTCAGTGTCTCGGTTGAGCCAAATAGCGCAGGCCGACAACTCTTTCGGCAATGTGCACCGATGTGGGTCGAGAAGCTTGAAGGCGTACTCTGGATAATGATTTAGCCATTCCATTCGAACAGGGCAAGCGCACACCTCTGGCACTTCAAAGTCTGGGAATCCTCCGATGCAAGGCACTCCGGCAGCTTGAAGCATCTGCATAACAAGAGATGAGCCACAACGCCCGAAACCAGCCACAATAACCCAAGGGCGGGAGGCCGGTTGCCCGGCCTGTTGGGAGCCAGCTTGGGACTGCTGTGGATTTGCCGGACTCAGTTGAGTTTCCGGTGGTTTGCTGGAGGTCATTGGGTGTTTGCCTTTGCTTCTAACGCCTGAAGCAATTGCTTAAATAGTGCGTCTCTTACCCCATGGGAGATTGATTCACTACCAATGGCCCTCATCGCTGCTATCAGCAGGTCGCTACCGTTCAATTCCGCCCACGGTCTTACAATGCGAATGTCTTGAGGATTATCGCATTCAACAACGATGACTCCAGCCTTCTCAAGTTTGCGCTTTGCTCCTGGAGTAATGGCGCCAGGCCTGACGGGCATAATTAACGGTTCGCTCATCCCTCTCCCCCAACCTCGAAGTTCGCAAGGTCGTCGATGACGGTTTCTGTGGGTTCTGGAGCGTCTTGAGACCGGCAATTCCAGTGCTCGTATCCACCAGGCACAATAAAGTACATCCGATCTCTCGACGTTACCTCCTCGCCGCAACGTCGACATTTTCCCAAACACAAGTCGTTCACCGCTTCCTCCACATCACTTTCCGAATCGCGTTCTCGACGTAATCATTCGTCACGTTGTACCGCGTGGCGATGGCTGTGACGGACCATCGGAGCTTGATGAAGAGCCTCGCCATGTGGTGAAAAGTGACGGCCATCACCCTCTCCTCCCCAGCACCCTCACAACCTCGTCCCAATCGGATGGGCGCCAACAATAAACCTCGACGCCTACCTGCTTCAAAGCCTCAATCCACTCCTGCTGGTCAGGATTCAGCTTCCCAGTTTCCGACTTACACTCAACCATCACGAGGCGCTCACGAGCCATCACGAGATCGGGAAAGCCTTTGGCCGAGTGCATCGAGTTCCAGGTGTGGTAGATCTTGCGCCAGCCCAGGTGCCGCGCCAAATCCACAACTTGACTCTGCCACTGTTTCTCAGTGACGGTCTTGAGCGCGGCTGCAAGGATGGTTGTCATGGGAATCAGTGCACCTTGGCCGCCTCGGGCTTCGCTGTCTTCGCTGGTGGAACAGTGCCGAGCCACAGCTTCAACTGGTTGTCGACCCTCAGCGCTTCCTCGGCAAATTGGCGCAGATGGTTCTTGTGGCAACCGTGCCTTGAGATGATGGCCTGAAACTCTTCGACGTCATGCTTGCGGATCCGATACCGGGTCTTGCCATGGCCATCGAGTTTCGGCTCGCCCGTGCCCTCATCGAGACTGACGGTCAGGTGTTCTAACTCGTGGTCAATCAAGGCTCGCTTTTGCCGGTCGTCAAACCGTTCCCAGGCCTCTTGGTTCAGCAGCAGGAAAGCGTCGTTGCCATGGGCCAGGCGCTCCAGCTCCGTGGCTTTCTTCATCTTGCCGAGCACCAAGATTCCGTCCCGGTCGGTCTTGTTGCGAATCATCCAAGCCGGGGCAATGGTGGCGTTCCTCAGCTCCTCGTGGTGCCTATTGGTCATGTCTCGCATGATGTCTAATATTTCCTTCCCGGCCTTCGTGTCGGCCATGATGAGCCGATACTTTGGTTGTTCGTCCTTCAGTTCTTTCTTGCCGCGTCGTTTCATTCACCACCTCCAGTTTTTGAGCCCGGCTCCTCCAGCGGATTACCGGGCTTGGGCTTCGATTCAATTTGTCCTGCTTTCCCCTAATCCCAACCTCCTTTTTGTGGAATGAACTGCAGAAAATATTTCCTGATTTGCCATCATGAAAAAGCTCCGAGCGATCTTCCCGAGGCACTCAAGCTCGAACTGGCACTCGATCGACATTTCTGGCGCCAGCGGCTTCATCTTCTGCTCTAGGTTGTCGAGGCCTTTTTTGAATCTCAAGAAAGCGCTGTGCGCCAGGAAGTGGTCTGGAGTCATCATTGTCCGGTTTCCCTTAAAAATGCCGGGAGTCCATGCCCGAACCCCCGGCGCCTTCTCTTTGTTTTCCCTTGACTCGCTTTTCCTTTCATTCGATTTGTCCTGCAAATCTGCGGAGAGGTCCCCCCAGAAACTGTTTTACTCCCAGACTTTTATTGCCTCCGCACGCTCTTCGTCGGCTTCTTGGCGCTTCTGCTCGATCTCGGCCTCTAGCCTTTCGCGTGCTTCTTCGCCGATCGTGATGCCACGCTTCCTGTAGTCCGTTTTGATCTGTTCGTAAGTGCGTGACTCATGAACCGTGTCGGCGTGCGCGTTGACAACTCCGGTGATTGCTTCGCTAATCACGGCTGGTACAGGGAAATCATCTTTACGCCGCGGCCGGAAGGTCTGCGCAACCTTGTTCATTCCCTGCACAAACCCTTCCACTGAATGCGACTTAAGAGCCTTGAAGTAGCCGAATTTTGCTTCGTCCTCGAGAGGTGTCACCCGAAGAACCCGCGCCAAGATGTCGAGCGCCTGGTCGAAGTCGTACCGATTTTCGTCTGTCATGTTTTCTTTCTAAGATACTTTCGCTCAAGGTCTTCCATAGTGACGCCGAGTGATGCTTGAACTGGTGGCGGTCCGTTTTTCTGGCTTGGCAAATGGCCGGCCGCTTTCCATGCGCGGATCGTCCCTTTCCAATCTTTCATTGGCTTTCCAGCGTTCATCCAACCGTTACTTTCCCAGTGATTGAAGAAATATTCCGCATCGCTCGGCGGCAATTTCAATTCATCGCAAAACAGGCATACTTCTTCGTAGGTACCTTTCCCTTTTCTGGAAATACCAACTCCTCTTTCATTTTCTATTTCTATTTCTCTTTCATAAAAGGCGTTACCTTTGCGTTTTTCTCGCGTTACCGATGCGTTACCTTCTTTCTTTCTTTTCTTGAAGTTACGTTGCCGCTCTGCACCCATTGCCCGTTTTTCATCATCTTTGACCATCCTGCGAGAGTAGAGAACTCCAGTTGAAGATCGGCTCGGAATACCAGCCCGTTCTAGCTCTGCCAGAAGGGACGTGTACTGCTCCAGAGAACAACCGCACCTCTGTGCTATGCTGTCTGGAGGAATAGCGACGCCGTCCTGATTGCAAAGGTAGCCGTACCTTCCCGAGTCATGTCCAAGGAGCATCATTCTTAGCCAAAGACCCTGCGCTGCTAGAGAACACCCGGAAACTGCATCCCGGAGCCAATCGCCCGGGTAAAAATAGAAACCTGGAAGCTTCGCCATTACACTTTTCAAGGTGAGTGGTTTACGACGATGATTTCTGGCGAAAGGGACCAGCGGTTCGGCTGGACTTCCACTGATCCCAGGTTGCTTGCCTTGGTTATGCAGGCAAGCAACCTCGACTCAGCGGCTTCTTGCCCCAGGATTCCCAGGCCCAGTTCCAGGTCCATCGTTGACCGGAGGATTGCGTCGCGGCTGCGGATCCTCTCCGTTGCCTACGCCGTTGTCGCCCTTCTCTCGCACTTCCTCTGACCCAGTTGAGGCAAACGACGGTAGTGCCTTCAACGTCAGAATGGCCGGTGTGACATACACGGCTTTCTTCAGAAGTTCGCGTTTTGATTCGTTCATTTTGTTCTCCTTTCAGCTCTTCCAGTCTTGACTGCGTAATTTCTCAAGAGCTAGTCGTTTGGTTCTTTCTTCCTGTGTTTCAAAGACCCTTGCCATCTGCCTGTGCCTGATCTCCGCAAGCAGGTTCTCGCGTCTCTGGTCGTGAATAGCTTTGCGGATGAAAAGTCGCTTTTGAAATTGAACGATCATGTTGCTCCTTTTTCAAAACTCCCAAGGGCGGCAGTGAGGAGAACTCAATCGCTGCGAGACGATCCGGCAAAGCCGGTTGACCGCCCCTGGAACCTATCTGGCCCAACGAGGAGAAGGTCCACTGAAGACCTTGGCTGGCTCCCGAAAGCCGCGCAGAAGCTGTTACGCAGCGTCCTCCGCTGCTTTCTCTGTCCCTAATCGCGTCAACTTAAGTGTGAATTTCCCCTTTGGGTCAGTCACCTGATACTGTTTCTTGATGACTTCATCTGGGAACACGAGAGTAGTGTTCTTGCCGAACTTGCCTTCGATCAACCAATCTCCTGCCACTCCCATCTCGACGCCACGAAGTTGAGCCTTGATTTGCTTATCGAGCTTCTCAAACTCAGACGCAGATGAAAGAAGCTCTCCTCTACGATCCAGAGCTTGAGCAAGAGCCTCATCGGTGAACACCTGGGCACCGACTCCAGCGAGCAAAGGCGGCTGGCAATGAGAGCCGAGAAACGAGCAGGCTTTGCAGGTGTCGACTTCTTTGATGTAGTCCGGAAGAGTTCCCTTGTTCTTAAATTCAACGGCCGTAAATGCCAGGCTCAGGAATTGCTCGACTCGTTTCAGGTTGATTGCTTCGTTGGCAAAGAGTGAGACGGGCAGAACTTTGGGTATGCCAGGCCGGTCCAGAACCATCAGGCCATGCTCTTCACTCATCGCCCACATGTAGGAGAGCAGTTGGTAGGCGCCCTTCCTGGTCCATCTGTTGTCGAAGAGGTCCTCGAATCGATCGATGCGATCAGTCAGCATCGGCGACCAACTCTTTAGCTCTGTCGGTATCGGCTTCAGGCCAGTGCCCAGGAACTTGGTTTTCCAGTCGACCTTGCCAGTGATGACCACCAACCCGTTCCAAGTGATCTCGAAGCGCTCTTCGGCGCCGACCAGTTCAAACGGTGGCCGTGAATCTCGGCCGGCTTGCTCCAAATCAGCCTTGATGTTGCGTGCCCGGTCCTTGCCGCGTCTGAATCGTGCCAACTGTTCAGGCTCAAACGGTGGCAGCTCGTGGCTCTTGGTCATGCGCAAAGTCATCTCGCGTGCACATGGGCTGAACTGGCCAGCCCAGACATTGGGCTGAATGTAAGGCTTGGAATCGTCTGACTTCGGTTTGCCTTCAACCGAGCGAACATAATCGGAGAAGGCATTTATGATCTGTTCTGCCAGGTCTGTAGCTTGGTAAGTGGCTGTTGTCATCACGCCTCCTGCATCGCTGCTTCAACGTCGACCAAGTCTTCAACCTTCTTGGCCTTGGTGATGGCTGACTGAAGCTCAGTGCGCCGACTCTGCGGAATCTTGTCCTTGGAGCGGAGTAGTTCAGTCAGGCGGTTCTTCTCGTCGCCAAGTGAAGGGCCTTCGCTGTGGCTGTCGTCGCCGGGCTCACGCTGGGCCTGTGCAACCTTCTTGGCTGTGATTGGTTTCTGCTGGCAGGTCTTGTAGTCCGGGCAACCCCAGAAAGGCTCTCGACCGTCGCGACCAGCAATCAAGCGCATTTGCTTTTTGCAAGTTGGGCATGATGGAGTTGGTCCGTAATCGCCCTTATTCAGGTCTCCGTGGCGTTCGGCCTGCGTTCCGAACCCTCGTCCTTGAGCGCAGTTAGCGGAAGTTTTGTTCTTGCCCTGTGAGGTCCAGACTGAATCCAGTTCGGTCAGTGCCAGATTCTTGAGACCGGTGAGTTTGCGCACGATGCCGCCATGGAGGTTGGCAAATGCAGCCTTGCGGACCTCAACCTTCTTTTGGATCCCTTTTTTCTCTCGAACGAAGTCCTCGTCGGAGCGCCGCACGCCTTCTACACCGATGGCCGAAGCTCCGGTTCTCTTGCAGTAGCCGTTGCCCTTAACGACAAAGGCGAAGTCGTCTCCGTCTTTTAGCTCTTCGAATTCGAACCGATCGGCACCGCCAGGGGGGAGAACGTCAATCATCCAAATCGGGTCGATGCGATAGCAGCCATCGTCGGAAAGGTAGGCCGTGACTCGTCCGTCTGGACGTCGGAACAGAAGCCAGTCTTCAGGGTCAGTGAGTGCGATAGAGGCGCGCCGGAGATTTGTGAGGATCTCGACACCAGCCTCAATGATGTTCAGGCCAGTGCCTTTGTCTAAGCGAGCGAGTGCTTCGAGTGTGACTGGTATATCGTCTTCCTCTACGCTTTGCTCTTGAATCGTTGGTTCGTCTTGTGTCATAGTTTCAACAGACATTTAGTTTCCTTTCTGGCCCCTTGGTTGCACCCAAGGGGCCTTTCGTTTTTTAGTCCTTCTCTGGTTCCTCGCTCATTGGTCCGAGGATTTGTTCGAACATCCCGCCTGACTTGTAGTATTCGAAATTGTCTTGTGCGTCTTGCTCCAGTTCCCGCTGTTGCTGTCTCCGGTAGTTCTCAACCTCTTCATCGGCGTCAATGAAGAGGTCTGATGGTTCAAAGGATTTGCTCATGACAGCCACCTCACGAAGAGATAAACACCGACGGCGATGCAGGCGAGAAATCCAGCGAAGGCAAGTGCGATTAGGAATGCACCGGACTTGATGTCCTCAACCTGCTGCCCTGATTGCTGTACGTCATCCTCGAACTCGATCATATTCATACCGCCTCAACCGAAAGGATTCGATAGCCTTCTCGAATCGCGAAGCGAAGGTTTGTAATCAGATCGGAATCAGAGAAGCAATTGCAGAATTGCTCGTTGAGAAAATGGATGATGTATTTCGTAGTCATTGGGATCTCCTTAGCTTCCAGCCGTACCTAGCGAGCTGGACGTACTGCTGAAAATTCGGTTGATAGAACTGCCGAGGACCGGCAGCACTGCGAGAGCTGCGAGAGCGAGGAACGAGAGCAAAAGCGCGTACTCCACCAAATCTTGTCCTTGGTCATCCTTCAGAAATGCTTTTAACGTTTTCAAAATATCTCCTTGTTGATGATAATTTGGTCACTGCAGCCGCAGCGGCCAGTCGTGCTGCTTCCTCTCACTTCTCACTAATGCCATCGCGATGGCCCGAAGGTAGGCGTCCTTGTTGGACGCGGTGTAGAAGCCAGCAACGATGGATGTAACTAACAACTGGTCTAGCGAACTCAATTCGTCCATCTTCTCCTGACGCTCTTGAACCCAGTCTTCAAGCGTCGTCCCTTCGATTTGTTCAAGGTAGTGTTCAACTTCTTCAGTCGTGAACGGCATCGTTTACCTCGTACACATCTGAAACGCTCTAAACGTTGCGGGAATAGATCACTCCATTTAATCTGCTTTGCAGCTCAGACTGTTGACGTAGGAGTAGCGAGCAAACCGCGAAACGAATGAGGCGGGAGGGCGTGGTGATCAACTTGTCAGCTAGAATCTGAAGCGCCACTTTTTCATCCTCGTAAAGCCGAAAACTACAGGTGGTCCAAAGCTTGTCATGCGATCCTTCGGGGTCCATTGGGTGGCTTCCTTCTTAAGCCGCTGGCTGATCTTCCTCGAGTTGCGGTATTGATTTTTTCAATTTGTAAAGCGTCCGAGCGTTCGGGTTGCAGCGCTTGTTTTCAATCTTGCTTAGGGTCCACACCTGCACCCCAGTGAACTCAGCGAGCCTCTTCAGTGTCCAATTGCGCTCGACTCTGAACTGCCTGACGATGTCTGCGACTTGTTTCATGGATCAAGTATCTAGCTTTCCTTACGTAAGTCAAGTAAAAAATGCAATGAACGCGAATTTTTCTTGCATGACGCAAGTTTCATTATCAAAATCTGAGGTGATGAATGCTCTTCAAGACTTTTTGAATCAAAAGTTTACTGATAAAAGCCAGGCTGATGCAGCTCGCAGAATGGATATTAGCGAGGCCACTATCAGCCGATGGGTAAACAACGCGGTCACGCCTAAATTCGAGCAGTGCCTGAAACTAGCAAAATATTTCAAGGTCGACCCACGAGAAATCTTCAAGATGATTGGCGGAAATGAGGAAAAGGAATGGATCCCAATCTATGAGGGATTCGCTGGCAATGTGAAACTTCTCGAGCCCACAAAAAAGAATGGGATTGAATTTCAGAATGATGACGAGCGCGATCTTGTAGTGAAACTTCTCGAGATACTTCGGGAGGACCCTGGAGGAACTGGATTAGCGGTCACTCAAAATGTGATCGAATTCTTTGGAGCAGTGAAGTTGAAACAAAAGGCCGGGTTGATACCGGCAAAAAAAGAGAGCAGGAAGGGAAAGAAAGCCCGCGCATCCTAGCATCCTTTCAACGACCCGCAAGCGCCGGTGGAAACGTATTTCAGGAAAGCTAGTGAAGCTTCTGAGTTGTTTGCTGTATTGCGATTTAGATTTGGTTACTGAATGCTTACTAAATTACCAGATTTTCTGATTCGGTAAAGGAAAATCTCATGAGAATTCTCAAGGGCGTTGGAGTTGGGCTGCTATTCCTCTTTGCTGTGATGTTCTTCATAGCCAGGATGCCACAGGGCGGAGGCTCGGGCGGATTCAACGCAGCCATCACAATGGCTGAATATTCTGCCCTACAGAACGGGATCACCTATGCTCAAGCGGTTCAGATCATAGGTGAGGGTGGGACTGAGGTAAGTAGCAGCAATTTGGCAGGAATCAAGACAGTGATGTACTCGTGGAAGAACACGAACGGCTCAAACATGAATGCCATGTTCCAGAACGACGCTATGATTCAGAAGGCTCAGTTCGGTTTGAAGTGAATGTTCCACGTGAAACCTTTTGTAACATCTTAGGTAGTCCACGCCACACAATGTAACCTATTGAAACGCTTTTCCCTTGTGTTCCGCAACATCTTGTGTTCCACTCCGCTTGAACCACAAAGCTAACGGGATAGCAAACGAGTGGCGCCGTAAGCGTTCCCGTCCAAATCCGTAGTAGTAAGACGGACTCTCCGGACTCCCTTTCCCCAAATCCCAAAAAACAATTTATGAGATTCCCACTGTTCGATCAAGCGGGCAAGCTCGTCTTGACGCTCAGGGACGAAGAAGCTCAGGCTCTTTACTCCGAAGGGTTGGCTGCACCACGAGGGAAGAAATGGAAGATTCGCTCACTCACCCTTACTTGCCAAAGACGAGTTGCCATAGGTTTCCTGCGTGGTAAGCGATCGGTGCAGAGTCAAGCGAGTAGAACGATCCACGTTGAACGTGTGGGTGACGATCGCTCACCCATATACCAGCACACCCCTGAGCGTTGCAATGGGTACGCTGACACCTTGGCAGATCTAATGGTGTGAGAGTTAATGAACCTGACTCAGTGTCGCTTTACTCATGCGGGTCAGGACATACGATTCACAGTCTACTCAGATGGTGTAGTTGCAACGAAGCTGATTGATGTGATCAGCATGGAGATGATAGGCCAAGCTGAGCTGTACTCGCTTGAGCCATCGCCTGCAGTTCACTACATTGCCATCGTTGAGAATGACCTTGGCCGTGAGACATCACGATACTGGAAGCGGTTTGGGA
>Ga0070694_100000050_pt1 | contig 54373 bp, 61 predicted proteins | sample KBSK1251metaG_FD_65470 | JGI IMG/M metagenome (GOLD analysis project Ga0070694, IMG submission 65470) | Corn, switchgrass and miscanthus rhizosphere microbial communities from Kellogg Biological Station, Michigan, USA - KBS K1-25-1 metaG | ecosystem: Host-associated > Plants > Roots >...
CGTCTCCTCCGCCGTGCTCGAGGCCCGCATGATCAAGGACGCCGCGGAGTTCGAAGCCATCGAGGAGGCCGCTCGCATCGGCAGCCGCGTCGCCGAGAAGATCCCCAGCTGGTTGAGCGTCGGCATCAAGGAATCCGAGGTCGCCGCGGAGATGGCGTACGCGGGCGGCCGCATGGGCGCACAGGGGAACTCGTTCGACACCATCGCCGCCTTCGGGGCCAACGCCGCCGAGCCCCACTACACGGACCTCTCGGCACGCCTCAAGCGCAACCAGTTCACGCTCTTCGACTTCGGCTTCCGTTACAACCGCTACTGCAGCGACATCACGCGCACCTTCTACTTTGGTTCACCCAAGCGCAAGGACCGCCGCATGTACGACACGGTGCGCCGCGCGCAGGATGCCGCCTTGGACCTCGTCCGGCCCGGCGCCTTGGGCAAGGTCGTCCACGACGCGGCCGAGAAGGTGATCGACGCGACGGAGTTCCGCCACACGTTCATCCACGGCCTCGGCCACGGCCTCGGCCTGGCCGTCCACGACGGGGGCGGGCTCAACAGCCGCAGCAAGCTCGAACTCAAGCCGGGCATGGTCGTCACGGTCGAGCCCGGCGTCTACTTGCGCGGGTACGGCGGCGTGCGCATCGAGGACGACGTCCTCATCACGCAACGGGGCCACCGAATGCTCACGACGGCCACGCGCGACTTCCTCACGGTATAGCCTGGATACATCGGGACAAGGGAACGCTTTTAGCGCTCCGAGGCGGCTGCCTATTTGAGCCGCATGCCGCGCCGATACGCCGCCCTCCTCGCGCTCGTCGTCATCGCGGGCTGCCTCAGCGTACCCTCGCCTACCGGACCCGGTGACGGCCAGCTCATCCCCACCTACGGCGGCGAGGTCTCGAAGGTCCGCCTGCCGAAGCCCGACTTCGACTTCTCCCACGTCATCGACCCCGACCACGGCGGCCTCTGGAACGGCCACTCGTTGCCCGAACTCCACACGGGATCCTTCGGCCTCACGCTCGTGGGCTACAATCCCATGACGGACGCCATGACGGGCGAGTCCCAGACCGGCCAAGACACGGGATACGGCGCCCTGGACACCTGGCACGAGTACGTCTGCGTCACCCACTTCGCCGGCTCGGGCGGCGCCACGATCATGGACATCCAGGACCCGACGCACCCCAAGATCCTCTCGAGCGTCGACTCGGGCATGGTCAACAGCGACTGCCAGTTCACCGACGACGGCGACTACCTCTTCCTCGCCGCCTACACGGGCGCCGGCAGCGGCGTCCCGGTGGTCCCGCAACCCGTGGGCGACGCGGGCTCCAACGGCGTCGTCGTCTACGACGTCAAGGACAAGCTGCACCCCAAGTTCCTCTTCCTCGACACGCAGGGCACGGACGCGAACGCGCTCTCGAGCGCCTATCACAACGTCTTCACGGCCACCATCAACGGAACCATCTACGTCTTCCAGACCTACACGGGGCACATCCTCTCCTTCACGCCCGGACAGTCGAAGCTCAAGCTGGTCTCCCAGGTCGACAAGTCCGACCACGACATGTGGGTCGGCCGCCACCCCGTCACCGGCAAGTGGATCATGATCACCGGCGCCGGCGACGGCACGCGCGTCTACGACATGGACGACCCCAGCAAGCCCGTCGTGCTGGGCGAGTGGGCCGGACACGACGGCCTCTACGGCTGGCACCGGCAGTGGCCCCTCTACAACACCGTCGAGGGCCGCGCCCTCATGCTCGTGGCCGGCGAAGACTGCGCAGGCGGCGCGAGCCTCCCCTACACGGTCCTCGACTTCACGGACCCGACCGAGCTCATCGAGCTCGGCCACTGGCAGATCCCCAACCAGCCCGTGCCGCCCCCGGGCGCCCACCTGTGCGAGATGACGACGCACGAGTTCGAATCCTGGGACGGCTACGTCGCCACCGGCAACTACCACGCGGGCCTCTGGCTCCTGGACATCGGGACGCTCGAGCGCGCGAAGGACCCGGTCGCCCTCGCGTACTACCTGCCCCACGAGGTGCCCCAACTCCGCGGCGGCACGACGAACAAGCCCTTCTACTGGAACCCCGACGTGTGGGGCGGCTACTTCGACGAACGCGGCTACGTCGTCGCCGCCGACTGGGCCTCCGGCCTCTACGTGCTCGAGTTCGACGCCACGATGGGCTAGGCGGCAAGGCCCCCTACCACGCAGCGGATAAGCCGGCGGCTGCCGCGGCACGCATGGACCGGTTACTCCTCGCATGCGCCCTCGCCACCGTCGCCGGCCTCATCGGACTCGGCGCCCTGGGCCAAGCGCGTGACCTGCGCCCCGAGCGGTTCGAGGACCTGCCCCGGCTCGACGGGCAACGCGTGTGCGTGGACGCCGTCGTCGCGCACCTACGACCCGTGGACGCGGGCGCGCACCTCGTGCTCGTGCAAGGCGACCGCTCCCTCTCCGCCTTCGCCCGGTTCGCGCCCCACGCGGTGACGGGCGACGAGGTGCGCGCGTGCGGACACCTCGACGGCTCGAGCGGCACGTTGCGGCTCCTCATCGACCGACCCGGCGACGTGCGCCTCCTGCGCCCCTTCGACGCGCAGGCGACGCCCCTCGTCCTGCTCGCCAGGCAACCCTGGGACTACCTCGACCTGCACGTCGCCGTGTACGGCCACCTCTCGCCTCAAGCCGGCCGCCTCTGGTTGCGCGACGCGACGACGCAGGCCCAGATCGCGCTCGCGGCCACCGACGACCTGCCGCCCGTCGACGTCGTCCGCATCCTGGGCGTCGTCGAATTCGAGGCCGAACGATCGTCGTTCCGGTTGCGCGTCGAGGAGGCGACGCCCGCGTGAACGGGCCGCTCCTCCTACTCGCCGCCGCCATCCTGGGCGCGCTCGTGGGTTGCTTGACCGGGCTCCTGCCGGGCCTCCACGTGAACACCCTGAGCGTCGTGCTCCTCGCGTTCGCCCCGCTGGGCTATGGCGCGATGAGCGCCATCGGCGTCGCCTCGGACCTCGTCCCCATCACGCTGGCCGCGCTCCTTCTCGGCATCACGATCAGCCACACGTTCGTCAACATCATCCCGGCCACGTACCTCGGCGCCCCGGACGAATCGACGGCGCTCAGCATCCTCCCCGCGCACCGCCTCCTCCTCAGAGGCGACGGGTACCGCGCCGTCGCCATCTCCGCCTACGCCTCCTACGGCGCCGTCGCGCTTAGCCTCGTCTGCTTCTGGCCCGCCGAATGGGTCCTCGTGCGGGCGGCGCCCGCGATCAAGGCCGCCACGCCCGCCCTCCTGGTCCTCCTCGTCGCCTTCCTCGTCCACCGCGAGCCGGGGCGCCTCGGCCCGGAGGCTTGGCCGGCCGCGATGCGACGCTTCCTCGCGCGCATGGCGGCCTTCGACCTCTTCCTCGCCGCCGGGCTCTTCGGACTCGTCTCGTTCCAGCTCAACTACCGCGCCCTCGTCCCCTTGCCGCCCAGCCCGCTCCTTCCCGCCCTCGGCGGGCTCTTCGGCGCCGCCACGCTCCTCGAGGCCCTCGCCCAACACGCCCGCGTGCCCCACCAGTTCCTGCGCATGGGACAGGGCCGCGTCGCGCCCGCGGGCGCCGCCGCGAGCCTCGCCGCGGGCGTCGCGGCCGGCGCGGGCATGAGCCTCTTCCCCGGCTTGACGAACGCCACCGCCACGGCCGTCGCCACGGCGGCCCGCAAGGGAACCGACGAGGAGGTCCTCGTGAGCCTGGGCGCCGTCAACACGGCGAACGCCGTCTTCAACCTCCTCGTCCTGGCCCTCTTCGACCACGCGCGCAGCGGCGCCGTCGTGGCGCTGCGAGAACTCCTGCCCGTAGAGTCTTGGACCGGGCCGGTGCCCGCCCAACTCGTCTGGTTCCTCTTCGCCACGCTCGCGGGCGCCTTCGTGAGCCTCGTGGCGACGTTGGCCTTGGGACGCTGGGCGGCGCGCCGCATCCACGCCGTCCCTTACCGGCGCCTCGTCGTGGGCGTCCTCGTCTACGTGACGCTCGTCGCGTGGCTCTTCACGGGGTGGACCGGTTTGGCCGTCTTCGCCGTGGGCACGGCCCTCGGATTGTTGACGGTGCGCCTCGGCCTGCAACGCACGCACCTGACGGGCGTGCTGCTCGTGCCGGTCCTGGGCTACTTCTGGCTCGCCTAGGACCGCAGCGTCGCGAGCGCCTCGTCGTAGAACGAGGAGACGTCGACGCCTTGGAGGGCGCCGTACTGGAGCGCCGCGACCTCGGCGGTGAGGAGGCCCCCGAAGGCGCGTTGGGTGGCGTTCACGCGGCCGATGATCTCCGGCTCCGTCTGGCCCAGGCGTTGGGCGACCGCGCGCACGATGCGCCGGAAGAGAGGCAGCGCCGCCGCGCTCGGCGCCGAACCGCCCGAGGGCGCCGCGGCCTCGATGACGTCGAGGTTCGGGCGGTAGTCGAGGGCGAGCGTGAGGCCTTCGGCCTCCAGGCCCATCTCGTAGTCGCGTTCGCCCGCGTTGCGCACGAGGCCGAGCGTCCGCGCCTGCGCCACGAGGCGACGCGCGCGCGAGGGGGGCATCCATTGGCGCTCGTGGCTGAGGATCCGCACCCAGTCGTCCTCGGAAATCCGGCGCCGACCCACGGTCTGGAACACGTACGAGACGAGTCGGCCCAGTTCCAACGCGCCGGCGTTCAGGCGCCGGCCTCCGGGTCGATGTGGAGGGCGAAGCGCTCGCTCGAGGCCGCGCGTGCGCGGTTGGACGAGCCCGGCCGCCCCGCCCACGCCGTGGGCAGTCCCTGCCGTTGGAGCTCGAAGGCGACGTTCTCCGCCGCGTGGAAGTCCGAGCCTTCGGTCTCGTACAGCACGACGCCGGTGGCCCCGGCGCGTTCCACGAGGCCCGCGATGTCCTGCGCCTTTAGTCCCCGTTCGAGTCCGCGGCCCTCGACGTTGAAGCCCAGGTAGAAGTCGGCCTCGGAGAGGTCTCCGACCTCTTCGAGGAGCTCCGGCGGCATGTGCCGGAGTTGGATCGTGATGGATTCGGCGCCGGCGAAGAAGGCGTCCATGACGTCCTCGGGCTTGCGCGCGCCCACGTCCACCCACGGGAAGACGTGCCGCTTCTCCAGGGACTGGTAGAAGCCGAGGTTGGCCTTGCCCGCCAGTTGGGCGTCGACGTCGAAGACGTAGACGGATTCGTGCTCGGTGTAGAGTTTGCGGGCGCGCTCGGTCGCGGTCTTCTCGTCGCCCCAGGGCTTCCAACCGCCCGCGCCGTCAGGTTGGACGAACTCGCCGCGGTGGACGTAGAGGAGGGGGATCTGTCGGGGCGGCACGTGTGCGCCAATGCACTACTTGGCTTAACGGTGCCGCGGGTTCTCCAATACGCTTTTGTCGCAGCAGGGCGCTTGGGTCTCGTGCGCGCCCTCGTCGCGGCCTTGTTTCTCGTCCTGGCGGCGGGGTGCGTGCAGCACGCCACGGTCTCAGAACCCCCGGTGGTCCTTCCCAAGACCCTGCGCCTTTGGTTCAACAACACGGGCGCGGACCCCGACGTTCCCACCTCCAATTCCGACGTCGAGGGGAAGATGGCGGCGACGGACGCGCAGGGACACACGCTCGTGGACTGGGCGGGGACGTTGAAGCCTGGCGAGAGCGCGTACCGGTCGACCAGTCTGGAACGGCTTGAGAATTACACCGCCCGCTTCGACGCGCGCGGCATGTTCATGGGCCAACCCAGTGGCGGCAGCGCCCGCGCCACGATCACGATCAACCCCAAGTTGTGCCCCTCAGACGTGCGCATCGACATCACAAGCCGTTGGGCTTACGAGACCGGACTCTCCTCGAACGGCGGCGGAGGCGGCGCCGACGTCGACTGCCTCGACATCCAACAGGGCTAAATGCGCCCGCTGTCATGGAATCCGGGTCCGCGATGATGACGAACGCTGGCTGACACTCATGATGAGTAGATGGGCGAGCTGAGCGGACAATCGATCACTCGACGCGGGCGACAGGGTTTAATAACGACCGCTTTTTGGGGCGGCTCCCGCACGCGGCCGTACGCTAGCGGTAAACTTCAGCCTTGCCAAGGCTGACTCTCGGGTTCAAATCCCGACGGCCGCACTCGACTCTTTCCGTTCCGACGCCCCATTGGCATCGACGTCGGTACCCTGGTTCGCGCGGCTCATGCCACGCGCGGGGCGGTTTCTTCCCGTCTTTGTGGCTCTCCTCGCGGTGCGCGCCTGGAGGTTGAGTAACCTGAGCCTATTAGTCGGGCGTGGAGTCGGCGGCGCATGGCCCCCGCGCGCCCGTTCCAGCGTCTCTTCGGGCGCACGATCCAGACGAAGATGCTGGACCTCGCGTGGACCCATCGGGACGAACCCCTCAACCTCTACGAGGCGAGCCGTCGTCTTCGCGTCAACTATCCCTACACGACGAACCTCGCCAAGGTCCTGGCCCGCGTCGGGCTCCTCGTGCGCACGAAGAAGGGCCGAGAGGTCGAGATCGGACTCAACCCGAAACACCCCCTCGTCCGCCGCCTGACGACGCGTCGATGAAATCGACGCGTGCGGACTCGTCGTATATCTATTCCAGTTTCACCCAGCCCACCTTCACGCACATGAGGGCGCGGCTGGCTAGGGTCCCTTCCCTGGGTGGAAAACCTGTCCGAGGCTGCCAAGCGACTGCGTGCCGCACTCTTCGCGCGCGTACCCCTCCACGCTGCGCGCGAGGAGGCGGCGCCTCGCTTGGCGGTCCTTCGGGCGGCGGCGCAGGCGCGCGGTTACGATGTCGCCCTCGAGCGCGTCGGCGATGGGCCTCCGTGGCTGGCGCACGAGTGGGTGTACGAATTCATCGAGGCCGCCGACGCGGGCAGCTTCCATGCACTGTTCCTCGGCGAAGCGTCCGAACTCGGAGAATCGGCGGCTGAAGCCAACTGGATCCGGGGTCGGCTCGAGCGCTCCGGCGTCTGGATCATCGAGGTGGACACGGCGTCGCCCGATGGGGACCTGGCGCTGAAGCTCGCACGACACGCTTGAGTAGGCTCGAGGCGTTCGTCGACTGTGGGCCGAGCGCGGGTCTCGTCGGACGTCATCGTCATCGGCGCCGGCGTCGCCGGCCTTGCCGCGGCCCGGCGCCTCAGCGAGGCGGGTCTCCAGGTCACGGTGTTGGAGGCGCGTGACCGCCTGGGCGGTCGCGTCCACACGATGCACGATCCAGCGTGGCCCGTCCCCCTCGAGCTGGGCGCCGAGTTCGTCCACGGACGCGAGCCCCGCTTCTGGCATCTCCTCTCCGCGGCCGACCTCGTGCCGTACGAGTGCCGCCAGGACTTCTGGGTGCTGCGACGCGGCCGCCTCCAGCGACTGGAGGACCTTCGGACCACGGTGGGGGACGTCCTCGCAAGGCTGCCCGCCAAGCCCAGACCGGACCTCTCCTTCGCGGAATTCGCCAAGCGCAACGGCAAGAGCTTGCCCTCGAAGGAGGCCATGGACCTCGCATCGCTCTACGTCCAAGGCCTGAACGCCGCCGAAGGCGACCGGATCAGCGTCCGGGGCCTCGTCGAATCGGGAAAGGTCGAGGAACGCATCGGCGCAGCCCACCTGTTCCGCCTCGCTCACGGCTACGATGGCGTGGTCAAGTGGCTCGCTGCCGGCCTGGACCCTCGCCGCGTCACCATCGAACTGCGCACGGTCGTGCGCGGCGTCCGGTGGAAGCGACACCACGTCGAGGTCGTCGCGAAGAGCCGTGGCGACGGCCCCGAGCGCACCTGGACGGCCCGCCGGGCCCTCATCACGCTCCCGCTGGGCGTCCTGCAGGCCCGCCCGGGCCTGCGAGGCGCCGTGCGGTTCACGCCCGCGATCCAAGAAAAGATCCAGACGGCCCGACGCCTTGAGATGGGACCCGTCATCCGGATCCTCCTGCGCTTCGACGCGCCGTTCTGGGAGACCGAGGCCTTGCCGACGTTGCCCCGCGGCCGACGCTTGAGCGACATGAGTTTCCTCCTGGGCCCGCGCGCGGCGGTGCCGACGTGGTGGAACATGATGCCCCTACGAACGCCCGTCCTCGTGGGATGGGCCGGCGGGCCGTGGGCGCGCCGCCTGTCGAACCGCACGCCGAAACGGATCCTGGAGGCGGGCCTCGCCTCGCTTTCGCAACTCACGGGCCTTCCGACGGCCCGGTTGCGACGCACGTTGAAAGCGTGGCGCGTCGCGAACTGGCAGACCGACCCGTTCTCTCGCGGCGCCTACAGTTACGTCCCCGTGGGCGGGATGGATGCCCCACGCGAACTCGCGCGCCCGATCCAGGACACGCTCTACTTCGCGGGCGAGGCCACCGAATACGACGGCCTGAGCGCGACCGTGCCCGGGGCCATCCACACGGGCCTCCGCGCGGCGCAGGAGATCATCTCGAAGCGGTCCAGGTGAGCAGCGCAGCGAGGTCATTCCGCCCGGGCGTCGGGACGCCTCGCGGGCCGTCGCCGGGTCGAACCGTGCGGCCCGTGCGCCCGGCAACGACGATGTTGCCCAGGCTGAAATAGGGTCTGCGGGACTCGTGCCGTCATGAGCCTACCAACCCTCTCCGCTCTCGGTCGTCGAACGATGGTCCTTGGACTGGTGCTGATCGCCGGCCTTCTCTTGCCCGCAGGCAGCGCTGCCGCGGCCCCCACGCAACAGAAGTGCGAAGTCGTCGGACTCGTGTGCGGCACGGCGTCGGTCTCCTGGTCCGGCGGCGGCTCCTGCCACCCGGGATGGGACAGCCTCACGAGCGTCTGCCGCGACCACGGCTACACCGGCCTCGTCCACTCCGTGACCTTCACCGTGGACGGCAACGCGCCGGGCCGCGTCATCCTGAGCCTCAGCGGCTTCTACGACCACCCGGACGGAAGCCGCATCATCGTCGTCGTCATGAATGGGAACTTCCTCCTGAGCGGCTCGCTCTCGTACTCGAACTACATCTGGACGCCCGACTACTCCGGCACCGGCTGTGGCGTCAAGTGGCAGACCCACGGGACGGTCTCGTTCGAGTCGGTCTTCATCCAGCTCGATGCAGACATCTGCGACGGGTTCACCTGAGACCTGCCCGAGCGCTCGGCGTGGCGGCCCGTCGGCCGCCTCTCTCTTCCTCTTTTCCACCCTCGAGGTTCGTGGACGGCGACTCCGCCTACTCCGGCCGGGCGACCTTTTCCAGGCCTTGGTAGAGTTCGGGCATGGCGCGCACGGTCGCCTGGAGTTCCTGCAGGCGGTTGCGTGCCTCCCACTTGCGCGTGTCGCCGAGGACGGCGGGGTCGTGCTGGACCACGCGGCGCGCGGCCGCCATGCGCGCCGCGCTCGGCGGTCCATCGCGCAGGAGCTCGCCCAGGGGCGAGGGCCACCGCAGGGGTCGCCGTTGGTCGCGCAGTTGGCCCGCGTCGATGGCGCGCAGCCAGAGAAGGACCTCGATGCGGCCGGCCGTGCGGTGGTCGACGTTCTGGAAACGCTCCGTGCGTTCGAGGGCCAGGATCGCGAGCCACCGCGCGGCGGCCTCGCGCCACGCGACCAGGGCGACGCCGACGGGGTCGGGGTCCTCGGGGTAGCGTTGGCGGGCGAGTTCGACCTCCTCGCGGGTGACGGTCTGCAGGCCGAGTTGCCGGTCGCGTTCGCGGTCGCGCACGTCGTCGCCGAGTTGGATGGAGAGGGCCAGGAGCCGGCTGAAGCGTCGCAGCGAGGCTTCGTCTTCGCCGGGAAGGAGGAGGCGGTTGAGGATGGTGAGGGGCGCGCCGGCCTTGTCGCGCACGATGTCGGCGTATTCGGCCAACGTGGGGGGCGCCTCGAGGGCGCGTTCGCGGCCGAGGGCCTCCAATCCGCGCCTCAACTCGTCGCGGATGGCCGTGGCGTCGGTGCCGGCGGGCAGGCTTTGGAAGAATTGTTGGAGCGCGCGGTCGGCCGGGGCGTCGGTCGGGGCGTCGAGGCGGCGCGCGTAGTCGCTCCAGTCCGCGAGGCGCTTCTCGATGTCGTCGTCGGCCAGGCGCGCGGCGTACCAGAAGTAGCCCCACGCGTCCGCGCGTGGCGCGTCGAGCAGGAGTTGCGGCACGAGGCCCAGGCTCACGTCGCCGCGCTCGTAGAAGAAGCGTCGGCAGGCATCGGGCGAGAGCGCCGTCTGCGAGCCGACTTCGGTGCGGCCCGTCATCCATGGCGCAAGCGGAAAGTGCGTACATAAGGATACGGGCGGCCCGGTGCGCGCCGCGGATTCCCGGCATGCTTATCTGACAAACCCTTCATGCGCGAGGACGTGAGCGAGGCGACGACGAAAACGACCGCGGCGCCGGCGGCCCTTTCGCGCAAGAAGTCCGACGACTTCATGGAGTGGTACAACGAGGTCGTCGAGGTCGCGGAGCTCACCGACAAGCGCTACCCCATCAAGGGCATGAACATCTGGCGCCCCTACGCGTGGAAGCTCATGCTCAACATCGACGCGTTCACGCGCAAGGAGATGGAGCGCACCGGCCACGACGAGGTCAAGTTCCCGCTCATGATCCCGGAGGCACTCTTCCGCAAGGAGGAGGAGCAGATCAAGGGGTTCGGCAGCGAGGTCTTCTGGGTCGACTTCGCCGGCGAGAACAAGCTCGACGAGCGGTGGATCATCCGCCCCACGAGCGAGACCGCGATGTACTCCATCTTCCCCTTGTGGATCCGCAGCCACGCGGACCTGCCCCTGAAGACGTTCCAGGTCGTGAACGTCTTCCGCTACGAGACGAAGCAGACGCGCGCGTTCATGCGCGTTCGGGAGATCCACTTCTTCGAGGACCATAGCTGTTTTGCGACCTTCGAGGAATCCGAGGCCCACGTCAAGGAAGACCTGGAGGTCGCATCGAACTGCCTAGACCGTCTCGCCCTCGTCCACCTCAAGTCGCGCCGGCCCGACTGGGACAAGTTCCCCGGCGCCTTCTACTCCGTCGGCTGCGACGTCGTCATGCCGTCGGGGCGCACGCTGCAGTGCGCGACCGTGCACGAGTACCAGCAGAATTTCTCCAAGGCATACGGCATCACGTACGAGACGCCCAAGGGCGAGCGTGATTTCGTCCACCAGACGACCTTCGGCATGTCGGAGCGCCTCGTGGGCGCCACGGTGGGCGTCCACGGCGACGACAAGGGCCTCTTCCTCCCACCTGAGGTCGCGCCGATCCAGGTCGTCATCGTCCCCATCATCTTCAAGGGCAAGGAGGGCCCCGTGCTCGAGCGCTCGCGGACGGCCGTCGACGCGTTGCGCGCGGCGGGGTTGCGTGTCCACTTGGACGAGCGGGACCGCACGGCCGGCGAGAAGTACAACCACTGGGAACTGCGCGGCGTGCCGCTGCGCGTCGAGATCGGCCCGCGTGACGTGGAGAAGAAGCACGTGGCGTACGCGCGCCGCGACGGCCAGAAGGGCTTCATCAAGGACGAGATGCTCGTCGAGGGCGTGCGTGACGTGCTGTCGGCGATCCAGAAGGACCTGCGCGAACGCCACATGGCCTTCACGAAGACGCAGATCCACGTCGTGCGGAAGATCGAGGAGGCCCGCAAGGCGGGCGCCATCGTCGTGCTGCCCCTGTGCACCAAGGCCGAGTGCGGCCACGGCGTCGAGGAGGCCCTGGACTACAAGACCCTGGGCGTCCCGCTCGATGAGACCTCCGACGCCAAGGGCGAGCGATGCGCCAGTTGCGGACAGGCCGCCGTCGAGTGGGTCCGGTTCGCTCGCACCTACTAGCGACTTTAAGCAGAAACGCACGACGCAGAAAAAGCGTAAATAGCGCGCCCCGGTTGGATTAGCCTAGGTGGCTTCCCCGTGCGCTCCGCACCAGTCCTGACGCTGTTCTTGGTCGCGAGCCTCGTGGGATTGTCCGGGTGCACCGGCAACGAAGCCGCCACGGTCGCCGGCCCCGCCCAGATCTCCCAGCCGGACGAGGGCAAGGGCCAGGTCGTCGTCACGATCATCGACGACACCGACACCCCCATCCAAGGCGCCCAAGTCGCCATCGTCGACGTGACCCCGCCCCTCGAGACCCTGACCGACGATGTCGGCGTGGCCGTGTTCAACAACCTGGACCCCGGCCCGCACAGCGTGGCGGCCACGAAGTTGGGCTATTCCCAGGCGGTCTCGTCGGTGCAAGTCGGCGACGGCGAGACCGTCGCCGCGGAGCTGCGCCTGCGGGCCATCGAGATCCGCGGCGCGCCCTACCACGCGATGCAGATCGGCCAAGGCTACATCGCGTGCGGTCTCTACACGCCCGCCGTCACGGTCAGCAACCTCAATGTGTGCGCGTGGGACACGAACCACCGCCCGCGCTTCGAGTTCCAGGCGGACCGGGCGGGCCTGGAGGGCGTCCTTCAGGAGGTCGTGTGGGCGCGTTCGAGCGGCGTGACTTCGGAGAAGCTCATCGTCTACCTGTGGTACAAGCCGGTCTGCAACCCCACGTGCTCCGGCACGAAAGAGTACGGCGCGGCCAACGCGGGCTCGCCGGTGCGCGTCTACAGCGACCTGTCCGGCGAGAAGTTCGAAGAGGAGAAAGTGCCCCTGGCCTCGATGACGTTCGTCGGCGGCAAGAGCCCCGAGGTCGTCTTCGTCTTCCAGCAGCGCATCTCACACTACGTGACGACCTTCTACAACGCGCAGGGCGACCCCGGCAACTACACGGCCATCCCGGCCCAGTAGGCCCGCCTACGGCGGCAGGGCCGTCCATTGGTCGGGTGCCTTCTCGCGCACCCAGTAGGAGAAGTACATCGTGGCCACGTTCTCGAGCATGATGCCGTAGTCGGGCCCGAAGCCTTCCTCGCCGATCCCCGCGTCGAAGGCCGCGGGGAAGATGCGGAAGAACCAGTCGCAGTTGTTGCGCTCCTCCAGCTCGGGATCGTTGTCGAGGTTCGCCATGCAGCTCTCGTTCGAGGCGGGGTTGTTCCAGTCCTTCTCCTTCACGCCGCGCGCGGCCAACATGTCCTTGTCGACGCGAATCGCGATGGGGCCCTTGTTCGCCGACTTGTGCCACGTGTAGGGGTCGGCCTGGTTGATGCTGCCGCTCGTTCCACGCGTGATGTTGGGCGCATTGATGTCCAGGAGGAACCCCTTGCCCGTGGCGCCCGATTGGGGTTGCCACATGAGTTCGCCCTGGATGGTCTGCCAGTCGGCGGTGAAGTCTTTGTGTTCCTCGTTCAGGGTGTGCGTCTCGCACACGTCGCACCCGGCGGTGATCGTCGTTCCTCCGAAGCCCGCTTCGCCGGCACGCACGCCGCCGCAGGTCTTGACGAGGGGGTTCACGTCCGTGTAGATGCAGGTGGGCGTGAGTTTCCACATGACGCCGCTCAATTGGGCGCGGTAGATGAAGGTCCGGTGGTACGGCGCGTCGGACGGCAGGGGCGTGAGTTCGAACGCGAGGTCGACGGCGGCTCCCGCCTGCACGTCGATGGTGCGCCCGGAAGGATTGTAACCGAGGGCCGAGACTTCGACGACCTGGGGACCGGGAGGCACGTGGCTCAAGGCGAACAAGCCGTTCGCGTCGGTGCTCGAGACCAGGTTGAGGGCGGCAATGCCCACCTCGGCGCCCGCGATGGGGATTTCCTCGTCGGAGACGACTTGGCCGCGGATGCCGCCCGTGTCTTCATCGAAGGCGGCTTCGACGTCCGGCCCGCCCGATTTCGCTTGGCCGTCGCCTCCGCCCACGCAACCTGCGAATGCGAACGAGGCGAACAACGCAAGCGCCGCACTGACCCACGAGGCAACGTTCACCGTTGGACCACCTTGCCATACACTCGCACGGTCGATTGAAGAGTCTTACGTTCCCACGTATTTATTGCGCCGCGGCCGCGGCCGCGCGAACCGCGATGTCTCCTGCGCCGTGAGCGGCGATTCGGCGTTTTGGGGTTCAGGCACGTAACGCGCTTGATCCTTCCGGGGCATCTTCACTCACGAGGACGACCCGGGACGACCATGAGGCCCGGGCGCAGTCGTCTCATGGGCCCGACAGGTTGAAACGAGGCGTGTTCTCTGGTCCGCCCATCGTGCCTCACGTCCGCGTGGTCCTCGTCGAGCCCAAGTCCGAGGGGAACGTCGGCTCCGTGGCCCGCACGATGAAGAATTTCGGCGTCGCGGAACTCGTCCTCGTGAACCCGCCCCGCCTGGGCGACGAGGCCCGGGGGCGGGCCATGCACGCGTGGGACGTCGTCGAGGCCGCTCGGCGCGTCGCCTCGTTCGAGGAGGCGACGAAGGGATGCGACTTCATCATCGGCACGAGCGCACGCATCCCCCTGAGCGAGAAGGCGCACGTGCGCAACCCCATCGAGGCCCGCGACCTCCCGCCACGATTGGCCGCCGTCTCCGGGACGATCGGCCTCTGTTTCGGGCGCGAGGATTTCGGCCTCTTCAACGAAGAGCTGGAGAAATGCGACCTCCTCGTCACGATCCCCACGAGCGACGCGTACAAGAGCCTCAACCTGAGCCACGCCGCCGCCATCGTCCTCTACGAGCTCTACGCCCACGCCCACCCGGAGCCCATGAAGGTTCTACGGCCCATGAGCGAGGAGATGAAACGTTCCTTCTACGGCGCCATGGACCTCCTCATCGACCAGTTGGGGTTGCCCGAGCACAAGGTGCGCAACACGAAGATCGTCTACCGGCGCGTCTTCGGTCGCGCGGTGCCCAGTGCGTGGGAGTTCTTCGTCTTCATGGGCATCGTCAGCCACGTGCTGCAGAAGTACGGCATCGACCTCGAGAACCACTCCGACGGAAAGGACTTCGAGTTGCCCGCGGACGTCGAGGCCGAGCTTCAGGCGCTGCTGGGCGCGCCGGTGAGTTCCAACTCGTAGTACGCGAGCAGGCCCGCGACGACCTCGGTCGCCTGCAGGTCGGCTCCGAGGTTCTCGACGTCTTCGCGAGCGGAGAAGCTCGCGGCTCCCCATTCGCGGCGACGCACGTCGTGGACGTGCCGCTCGACGGCGCCGCGGTCGAACCAGAGCGAGCCGCACGCGGGGCAACCGCGCGCCGCGACGCCCTTCAGTTCGACGCCGTGGAGCTTGTGGAGACAGACGGGACACCCGAGGCCGGCCTCGGGCGCCGCATCGATGAGCCCGTGGAGGCGATCGATCGTCGAGGACGCGACGACCCGGCGAAGGTTCGTGTCCTCGAGAAGCAGCCCATGCCCGTTCGGGCACGTGCGCGATCGCACGGCCGCGTGCTGCTCAATCACGAGGGCCTCCTTGCAGACGGGGCAAGGTAGGTTTCGCCACGGGACGTCCATCAGAGGCAATACTTGGCCCGGCCGCCGTTAAAGACTCGTCGTGACCGACACCGCGCCTCAGGTACACTCGAAGTACACTAGTGTACGTTTCGTGGCTTCTTCGTGGCTTCAGCGAGAACCATTAATTAGGCTGGGACCTGTTTTGGCCGCCTAGGGTGGTCTGTTCGGGCGCAAACCCGTACAAGCACGAGTGGGCACGCGAGAATCCTCCAGGAGTAGGGCGACCGCAGAGGTTATCTAGCCAGCTCGCCCCCGTCCGTAAGCGGGTGTGCGCGTGAGACCGACGTGGAGCATCCCGGGCGTTGTGGCCCTCGCGGCGACCCTGTTGCTGGCCGGGTGCGGCGGCAAGTCGAACACGGCGTCGATCATCTCACCCACCGCCGGCCCCGCTGAAGCGGGCGCGGACACGGCGGGCATCTCGGGCCTCGTCACGAGCGAGGACGAGGCTCCCATCGAACAGGCGATGGTCGGCATCCCCCAACTCGGCGTCGAGACCGTCACGGACGCGACCGGTGCGTTCAGTTTCAGCCACCTTCAACCCGGTACGTATCCGATCTTCGCGGCCAAGGTGGGCTACACGTCGACGAGCGCCACGATCCAATTGAATGCCGGCGAGGTCGCTCCGCCGATCAGTCTCCAGTTGGTGCCGCTCCCACCGATGAACGCGAGCTACAGTCGCCTTGAGACGCTGCGCGGGTTCATCTCCTGCGGTACGGGCACGTACGTGCTGACGCAGGTCGCGTGCGGCGCCAGCGACACTCAACAGCGCTTCTTGTTCAAGTACAACATCACGACGAACATGACCGGCGTCATCTGGGAACAGGTCTGGAAGCCCACCCAACTCTTGAGCAAGGACCTCGTGTTGAACATCGAGAAGGACAACTGCGGCGTCTCCTGCAGAGGCGCGAGCACCTTCGGCTCCGCCCACGGCTGCTGTTATCTGCGGATCGTGAAGGAGGCATCGGGCCTGGACATCGGCGACGTCAAGGCGCACACGGCTGGCGCGACCATCCAATCGCGGACGTTCCCGGCTTACAGCACGGCGGACAACCTTCCGACGTTCTATCTGCAGCAATCGTTCGACATCTACGTCGAGTACAGCTACGGGGAACTGCCCCCCGACTACGGGAACCGGACCAACGTCCCCGTGTAGGCCGTAGGCCGCCAGGGTCCGAAGCTGATCTGCGACGACCGGCCCAAGCGTGCGCGCTCAAGTGGCCTTGCGCTTGAGCGCGATCTGCGCGGGTTCCAGGTGGATGTCGCAGGCGATGCGCCCGACCTCGCGGCCGGCCACGTTGCGCACGGGCTCGTCGATGACGGGTTCGAGTTCGCGGCGCTCACGTTCATTGACTACGCCGAGGTCCTCGAGGATGCGGAAGAGGAGCGGGGGGACGGCCCGCGACGCGCCGTCCTCGACCTTGGCGACGATTCCGAGGCCGCGCTCGCGGACGCCCATCCCGTAACAGGACTCGCCGCCCGCCTTGACCCAGACGCGGCCCCGGAAGGCGCGCATGAACTGCGTGTCCACGCGGCCCGTGCCGGCGACGACGTCCGGGTGGGCGAGCATCGCGTCGCGCAACCGGGAGAGTTCGTGTCCCCGGTCGCCGGGCAGCTCGTCGCCGCTCATGAGGCGGGCGAAGATCTGCGCCGTGCGGCGGATGGGGAGGGCGAAGTTGGGTGCGCCGCACCCGTCGATGCCCACCGCGAGTTCCTTCTCGGGCGCGCCGGCTTCCTCGGCGACCAAGGCCCGGATTCGTTTCTGCAGCGGGTGCTCCGGGTTCAGGTAGGTGGAGACGTCCCAGCCCTTGTGGACGCAGACGGCGAGCATGCCCGCGTGCTTGCCGCTGCAGTTGTTGTGCAGCGGCGTGAAGGCGCGCCCGACGCGCTCGGCGGTGGCCTTGTCGTAGGGCGCGTGGGCGCCGCAACGGAGGGCGGAGGTGTCGAGTCCGATCTTGTGGAGGATGCCCGCGACGATCCGCGTGTGCAGGTCCTCGCCGTTGTGGCTCGAACACGCGGCGGCCAGTTCCTCTTCGGAGAAGGCGAAACGGTCGGCGGCTCCCGTCTCGAGCAACGGGAGGGCCTGGACCGTCTTGATGCTGGAGCGGACGTACGTCACGAGGTCGGGGTCGCCGAAGGAGGCCACGAGGCGGCCCTTCGAGTCGACGACGGCGACGCTGGCGCGGTGCACGCTCTCGACGACGTCGCCCCGGTAGACCTTGACGGCAACCCGGTCCATTTGGGCGGCCCAGGCCGGGCGGCTAGATTAAGGCTTTGAGGCGCCCGACGAGCCCGAGGTCGAGGGCGAGCTTGAGGGTGGCCACGAGGAGCACGGCGCCCAAGAGGAGCTGGAGGCCGCGCGGCGGGATGCGGCGGGCGCCCAGGTGGCCGCCGATCGCGGCGCCCACGACGACGACGAGGATGGTCGGTCCGAGGATGTCCGCGTGCAAGGGTTGGTCCGGAAGCTTGGCGGCGAGGCCCGCCGCCGAGTTGAGGACGATGAAGGCGCCCGCCACGCTCGCGGCCTCCTTGACGGTGGCCCAGCCGAGCATGACGAGGATGGGGCTCAGGTAGATGCCGCCGCCGATCCCGGTCGCGCCGGCGAAGAAGCCCAGGACGGCGCCGACGACGGCGGCGATGGCGTAGAACGCGGGGCCCTCGACGCGCCGCTTGCGGGGCTCGACGTGGGCGAAGGCCAGGAACCGGGCGGCCGCGACGCCGAGCGCGATGAAGAGGAGGATCTTCGTCGCGCGGTCCGAGAGGGGGAAGGCTCCGCCCAGGTAGGCGGCGGGGATGCTCGTGACGACGAAGGCCAGAAGGAGCTTCGGCCGCAGGTGGCCGGCGTGCTGGAACTGGACGAAGCCGAGTCCCGCCGCGACGATGTTGAGGACGAGGACGGTCGTCTGCAGCGGCTTCGTGGCGAAACCGGCGAGGACGAGGATGGCGAGGTATATCGTGGCGCCGCCGTGGCCGACGCTCGTGTAGAGGAGGGCCCCCAGGAGGAAGAAGGGGAGGAGGACCCAGACGTCGGTCAACGCTCAGCGAGGAAAACCGCGCGACATAAAGGCGCCGATTCACGCGGGGTGGTACGAGTGGACGGTGAAGTCGCCCGTGATCCGCATGCGGATGGCGACGTCGTCCGTTCCGCCGTTCTCCCAGAGGAGGCTCGGCCCCTGCGTGCCGCCGGGATGGGTGTAGTTGCCGCGGTACGCATTGAACTCGCCTTGGACGGGGTATTCGGGATCCCTGCCCTCCGGGTGGCGGTGCACGTCGAAGTGGACCTTGCGCGTCGTCGAGTTGAGGATGGTCCATTCGAACTCGATGGAGCTGCCCGAGCCCATGAGGAGGTTGGCCTCGAAGAACTCGCCGGGCGCGACGGTGACCGTGCGGTTGATGAGGTTGCCCGCGCCGGCCGAGTGAAGGACGGTGACGTGCAGCGTGTAGCGTTCGGCGAAGGCGCGCGTCGCGGTCACGATGAAGCGCCAGTCGCCCTCGATGACGGAGGCTCCCGCGACGGTGATGCCGAGCGTGCGGTCGCCGCGCATCGTCGTTCCCGGGACGTCCTTCCCGTTCGGGTCGCGGATGAGGAGGCCGAGGTCGACGGGCGAGACGCCTCCGGTCTCGTTGCTCGTCCACCTCAGGACGGCGACGATGCGGTCGGCCTCGCCGGCGACGAAGACGGACGTGGATTGTTGGGCGGGTTGGGCGGGGGTGGCCGTGATGGTCCCCGGCACGGAGGAGTCCGCAAGGACCTGCGCCTCGGCATGGCCGTGGTCGTCCATCCCGGCCAGTGCCGGCGTCTCGCCGAGGTCCGCGGCGAGGTCGACGTTGTTCGCGACGGCGCCCAGGACCGCGGCCAAGAGGATCGTGGAGAGGCTCGCGGCCGCATACCACGTCAGTCGCGAGGCGCTGCGACGGTAGACCGCCGGCTCCTCGGGCGAACGCGCCAGCACGCGCGTGCGCCAGGCGAGGGCGACGGCCAACGCGACGCCCGCGATGAGGAAGAGGTGCTTGACGAGGAGGACCTGGACCCACGTCGAGTCCGCGAGGCGGTCGAGTTTGGGGTGGTCGCTCTCGTAGAGCCGCATGACGCCGCCGACGCCATTGAGGGCGACCCCTGAAAGCGTGAAGGCGTGGGCGTAGGCGAGGAGGGGGATGCGGCCGCGCGGGGCGCCTTCCTTGCGCAGGGCGTGCGCGACGTAGAGGTAGAGGACGATGCCCCCGGCGAAGAGGAGGGCGCCGACGCTGTGAAGGACGCCGGCCAGGAGGACGCCGGCGTCGGAGTCGTTGAAGCGTTGCAGCCAGTTCCCCGTCGCGCCGGCGTCGTCGCCGTGGTGGAAGGGCCGCATTCTCGGCGTTCCACTTGGTGGGCGCTATTTAGGTTTTGGCTCCGGCGCGGTTCGTGGTGCGCTTCCGGTCGCGGGCCGCGCGCTCGCCCCGACCGAGGTCCGACGGTGGCGCGATGCGGGGGTCCGTCAGGCCGGGCGAAGCTTGAGGCCGTACCGCCACTCGCCGTCTTGGCCGAACAGCCGCCGGAACACCGGCTCGACGCGAGCGCCGATCCGCAGGGAAGACGTGGGCGCGTCCGTCCACACGCCCGGCACGCGGGCGGCCCCGAAGCGCGCGACGACGACGGCGTACTCGCCGGCCACGCTCTGCCAAGGATCATACTCGCTGGGGCCCGCGCCCTTGGCCACGACGGTGTACGTCTCGACGGTCCCCGGGCGCGGCAAGGGCACGGACGTCGAGGGCGAACCGCAGGCGGGGCATAGCGTCCGCGGCGGGTACGAGACGTGGCCTTGCGGGCAGGTGGCGCCTTCCAGCCGGTAGCGCGCGCCCAATGACCGCTGCCACGTGGCCGCCGGAATGTACGCGCCCATGGTGACGCGCCGTGTGGCGTCCCGTTCCCACTGGGCCAGCTTGTCGACGACGTCGCGTTCGAGCGAGAAGGGGTCCGCGCCCAATCGGACGTCGCCGTCGGCCGCGATGCCAGGCCCGGAGAGCTTCGCCACCGCGAAGGCGCCCTTGCCGACGCCCTCGGAGGGGACGCGGCCGGGGCGCGGTGCCTCGGTCTGGATGAGGAGCACGGGGCCCTCGCCGGGCGTGCCGACGTGGGTCTGCCCGAACAGGATGGCGGCGCTCTCTTCGACGCGTTCGGGCGCGACGCCCAGCGCGGCGGCGATCGTCGGCGCGAGCCCGGTGCCGGTGCGGCTTGAGACGGCGATGCGACGCACCTGCGTGGCCGCGAGTCTGCCACGATGGAGGACGGAGGTCGCTGCGGCGACGGCCATCGTCGCCTCGTCCTCGTCCAGGAAGGGGACGGGGACCGGCGCGGACGTGCCCGTGGGCTCGAACCACTGTGCGGGCACGCGTGCCGGTGGAAGGTACGTGGCCTGCATGGTCACCGCCCGAAGACGTGCACGACGCACGAGGCGCCGCTGCCGCCCACGTTGTGCGTGAGGGCGGATTGGGCGCCGGCGACCTGGCGGTCTCCCGCCTGGCCGCGCAGTTGCTTGAACACTTCGTAGGCCTGGGCCGCGCCTGTGGCGCCCAAGGGGTGGCCTTTGGCCTTGAGTCCACCGGACGGATTGACGGGGCGCTTTCCGTCGCGCCGCGTGGCGCCGCTTTCCGAGAACGGCCCGCCTTGGCCCTTGGCGCAGAAGCCCAAGTCCTCCAGGGCCAGGATCTCGGCGATCGTGAAGCAGTCGTGGACCTCCGCGAGGTCGATGCCCTCCAAGGACAGGCCGCTCTGCTGCAAGGCGTCGCGCGCCGCCGTCTTGGAGGCGGTCAGTGTCGTGAGGCTGGGCCGTTCGTAGACGGCGAGGCGGTCGCTCGCGGCGCCGCTCCCGAGGATCCAGACGGGGTCGTCCGTGAGTCTGCGGGCGTGCTCCTCGTTCGCCAAGATGAGGGCGGAGGCCCCGTCCGTCGTGGAGCAGCAGTCAAAGAGCCGCAGGGGCGCGCAGACGTAGGCCGACGAGCGGATCTTCTCGCGTGCCACGGGTTTCTGGAACTGGGCCTTGGGATTGAGGGCGCCGTTCGCGTGGTTCTTCTCCGCGACGGCGGCCAGGTGGTCCTCCGTCGTCCCGTACTCGTGCATGTGGCGTTGGGCCATGAGGGCGTACGTGCCCGGGAAGGTGAGGCCCGCCATGCGTTCCCACTCCGTGTCGCCGGAGACGCCCAACCAGTAGCGTTGGTGGGCCTTGGAGAGGTCGTTCATCTTCTCGAGGCCGCCCACGAGGGCCACGTCGCACGCGCCGGCGCGGATGGCGAGGTACGCGTCGCGCAAGGCGAAGCCGCTGGAGGCGCACGCGTTCTCGACGCGACGGACGGGGATGCCCGCGAGGCCGGCGGACTCGGTGGCGAAGGGGCCGAGGTTCCCCAATTGGTAGCCGCCCATGGCGAGGCTGCCGATCCACGCCTCCTCGATCTGGCCGGGCTCGAAGTCGCGGTCGACGCTCGCGGCGGCTTCGCGGAAGGCCTCCGAGAAGAGTTCACGCGGGGTCTCGGGTCGCGTCCCGAAGACGCTCATGCCGGCGCCGACGAGGGCGACCTTGCGCGACAACGACGGCCCGATTCCGGGCCGCGTCCTAAAGCGTTTCCTCACGCCCGTCGCGGCCCTCGGCTTTACTCAGGATGCCCCCAAGCGCGCCATTTCCAACGCGCGAATCGATGCGGTGGCGAAGAGGTTACCCTCGGGTGGGCGAACCCTGAAGGGTCTTCATTTCTTGATTATAAGTCAATGACTTCGGACAAAGAACGTCGAGAGCAAATCACAGGCGATCCGACGCCGTCCACGGACCCCATGGGCTCCGCCCCCGAATGGCAGGGCATGCCCACCACGGGCGCCTTCGGCGGCACCCAAGCGGGCAACGTCGTCCAAGACCTGATGGCCGCGCTGCACCGCATCGAGGTCCGCCTGCGCCGCATCGAGGAACACCTGGGCATCGCCTCGCCGGAACCCGAAACGGAAAACGCCGGCGCCCACGGGACGCGCCGCGCCCGACGCGAGACGGGCCGAGCCCGCACGACGACCCGCACCTCGCCCTACGCGTGAGCAATCCTTAATCGGCGTGCCTGACTGCGGCCCGTGTGGGCGGACTGCGATCATCGCCGCTCGAAGGCCTCATCGGCCAGACGCCCCTCGTCCGATTGGAGGCGTTCGAGCCTCGCGGCGGCATCGAACTCTACGCAAAGCTCGAGTCGCGCAACCCGGGCGGCAGCGTGAAGGACCGGGCCGCGCTGGCCATCGTCCGCGACGCCGAAGAACGCGGACGCCTATCCGCCGACGTCTGCCTTCTCGACGCGACGAGCGGGAACACGGGCATCGCCTACGCCATGCTCGGCGCCGCCAAGGGCTTCCGAGTCACGTTGTGTCTTCCAGCGAGCGCGAGCCGGGAACGCAAGGGCATCCTCGAGGCGTACGGGGCCCGGCTCGCCATCACCGACGCGGCCGAGGGAAGCGACGGCGCCATCCGCCGAGCCCGGGAACTCGCGGCCGAATCGCCGAAGGAATTCTATTACGCGGACCAGTACAACAACCCCGCCAACCCGCGCGCCCACTACGAGACGACGGGCGCTGAGGTCTCGGCGCAGACGCGGGGCCGCATCACGCACTTCGTCGCGGGCCTGGGAACGAGCGGGACGCTCGTGGGCGCGGGTCGACGGCTGCGCGAGCTTCACCCGCGCGTGCGCGTCGTGGGCGTGCAGCCCGATTCGCCGATGCACGGCCTCGAGGGGCTCAAGCACATGCCGACCGCCATCGTCCCCGGGATCTACGATCCGAAGGTCCACGACGAACTCGTCGAGGTCGGGACCGAGGACGCCCAGGACTGGACGCGACGATTGGCGCGCGAGGCCGGACTGCTCGTGGGCGTCTCGAGCGGCGCGGCGCTCTCCGCCATGCTCACCGTTGCAAGGAAGCTTGAGAAGGGCGTCATCGTCGGCGTGTTCCCGGACGGCGGCGACCGGTACCTGAGCGAACGGTTCTGGGAAGCCTCGGCCCTCCGGCGATGACTTTATCGCGGGGAGGGGACTGGAGCCGGGCCCCCATGCCGGTCCGCATCCGCATCCCGTCCGCCCTTCGACGTTTCACGTCCAACAACGCCTACTTCGAGGCCCCCGCGGGGTCCGTCCGGGACATCCTTCGGCACCTGCTGCACGCGCACCCCGAACTCAAGCCGCACCTGCTCGACGCCAATGGCCAACTGCGCAACTTCGTGAACATCTACGTCAACGAGAACGACATCCGGAGCCTGCAAGGCGAAGCCACCCACGCCAAGGAGGGCGACGAGGTCCTCGTCGTGCCCGCCATCGCCGGCGGCGCCGGCCCCCTGCTGCGGATGCAAACGGCCGCCTCGACGGAGCTCTCGCGCGACGAACTCGTCCGTTACTCCCGCCACCTCCTCATCCCCGAAGTGGGCGTCGAAGGCCAGAAGCGCCTCAAGCAATCAAGCGCGCTCATCATCGGCGCAGGCGGCCTCGGCAGCCCCCTCGCGCAGTATCTGGCCGCGGCGGGCGTCGGGCGCATCGGGATCGTCGACTTCGACACGATCGACCTCTCCAACCTGCAACGCCAGACCCTCTACACGACGGACCAGGTCGGCCAGTCCAAGGCCGAGATGGCCCAACGGCGCCTCGAGGCGATGAACCCCAACGTCCGCGTCGAGGTCCACCGGGAACGCCTCACGAGCGCCAACGCCCTCGAACTCGTCAAGCGGTACGACGTCGTCGTGGACGGCACCGACAATTTCCCCACGCGGTACCTCGTCAACGACGCGTGCGTGCTGGCCGGCAAACCCAACGTGTACGCCTCCATCTACCGCTTCGAAGGCCAGGTCAGCGTCTTCTGGGCCGCCAAGGGGCCCTGCTACCGGTGCCTCTACCCAACGCCGCCCCCGCCGGGGCTCGTGCCGTCGTGCGCGGAAGGCGGCGTCCTCGGCGTCCTGCCGGGCATCGTCGGCTCGCTGCAGGCCAACGAGGCGCTCAAGGTCCTCCTGCGGATCGGCGAGCCCCTCATCGGCCGCCTGCTGCTCTTCGACGCCCTCGACGCCAACTTCGTCACCGTGAAGCTGCGCAAGAACCCCGACTGCGTCGTCTGCGGCCCGAAGCCGACCGTCACGACCCTCATCGACTACGAGGACTTCTGCGGCCTGGGCTCCAGCGCGACCGACGAGTTCCTCGTCGCGCCCCAAGAGGTCAAGCACCGGCTCGAACGCCACGAGGACTTCGTGCTCCTGGACGTCCGCGAACCCTTCGAGTACGAACTCGCCCACATCCCCGGCAGCCGCCTCGTGCCCATGAATGAGGTGCCGAAGCGCCTGGGCGAGCTGGACCCCGCGAAGGAGACCATCGTCCACTGCCACCACGGCGGGCGCGCGATGCAGGTGGCCGGCTTCCTGCGTTCGAAGGGCTTCCAGCGCGTGCGCGTCATGGACGGCGGCATCGCCGCGTGGAGCGAGGACATCGACCCCTCGACGCCCACGTACTGATTCGCAACGCTTCTCTACCGACGAGCGGCTACGACGCCGTGGCCAAGGCCGAGCCCCGCACGATCCGTGAGACCCGCCACGAGTCGAGCCGCATCATGATGCCCCTCGACGCGAACCCGATGGGCGCGGTCTACGGCGGCACCATCATGAAGTACATGGACGAAGTGGCCGCAATCTCTGCCATCCGTCATGCGCATGCGCCCTGCGTGACAGCGAGCATCGAACGCATGGATTTCTTGGAGCCCGTCCGAATCGGGGACCTCCTCATCTTCAAGTCCGCGGTCATCTTTTGCGGGCGGACCAGCATGATCGTCGGCGTCAAGGTCGAGGCGGAGAACCCCTTGGAGGCCCACCGCCGGCAGGCGGGCAAGTGCTTCTTGACCTTCGTGGCGCTTGACAAACGGGGCCGCCCCACGCCCGTTGCGCCCATCGAACCCACCGATGACGAGGAGCGGCGCTGGTTCGAACGAGGACGCAAGCTCTACCAACTCCGCAAGGCGCTCCTGCGGGCCGAACGCGCCGACTGAAGCAGGGTGGTTCTTGTCGGCGCCCTCAGAAGGGCCGCTTGACGTTGGGCCAGTTGTTCCAGACGCGGATGGCGCACCAATGGTCGCCCTCGCTGCAGGGTCCAATCATCGGGTGCTCTTCCACGTTCCCGGCTCGCACGACGCATGGCGGTCCGACCTTGACCATGAGCCGCGGGTGCACGCGCGCCACCTGCGTGACCTCGTCCATCGAGGCGTTGTAGATCTCGCGCTGCGCGTTGAAGCACGTGCGCAGCTTCCACTTGTGGAAGAGGTTCAGGAAGCTGCCGGTCGTCGTGAACCGTACGGCGACCGCGTTGGGCAGGACGTAGCAGGCGAACTCGGGGGAGACGCCCAGTTCGATGAGGCGGTTCTTCGCGTCCCAGAGCGCGGTCATGGTCTCGTCGTAGACCTGGCGGGCGCCGGGCGTCTGTTGGACGAGCTCGGGCGTGATGTAGTCGGGTTGGCGCGTGTGCGTGCGCGAGAGGAGAGGCCGCGAGGCGGGGACGGTCCGGTGGCGTTGGTCCTGCGAGTCGCCCGAGTGGCTTAGGCGTTTCTTGAACGTGTAGACGGGGTGGTTGAGCGCCCGCATGAGCGGCGAGTGCGTGTGGCTGTTGAGGGTCTCCAGGAGGTGCCGGTTCTTGCCGGGGTTCGCGACGAGGTCGATGGCGTCGTCGTCCGAGAGGGCGGCGCGCGGCAGGCCCAGGACCTCGCGGACGCTGTCGGCCACGAGTTCCTCCGCGTTGGGCGTCCACGCGACGAGCTTGCTCCACTTGCCGCCGAGTTGCGCGTCGAACTCGCGGTTGGCCTTCTCGGGGTCGGAGGTCTTGGGCGCCTGGGCCTCGACGACGTCGGCGGCCGCCAAAGGGCCTTCACCGACCTTGTCGAAGAAGTTCGGATCGATGGCCTTCACGGCCTCGACCATCTTCGTGACGACGAGGCGGTTCTCGTGGGGCGTGTCGCCGGTCTGGATCATGCGCCAGTAGCGTTGGAGTTCGATGCCGCTCACGGTGTGGTACATCGACGTGAAGGCGCCGATGGGGACGACGTAGCGGGCGGTCTCGATGGCCTTCTTCTGCGCCTCGTTGTTCGCCTTCTTCTCCGTGTGGCCCTTGATGCGGCCCATGTTCGCCATGAGCTTCTGCATGGGTTCGTAGAGGAGTTTCTCGAGGCGGTTGTAGGCCTCCCACGCCCGAAGGACCGCCTGTTCGTAGACGCGGCGGGCCTCCCCTTCGATGGGCGGGACATAGACGCGGGCGTCCTCGAGGACGACGTAGCGTTGGCTGGACTGTTCGGAATTGTAGTAGGGGTGGCTGTGCAGGAAGCTCCAGGTGAAGTGTCGGCTGATGTTCTCGAGGCCGAAGACGAACGTGGGGTTCTGGAAGGGCGTGTGGTGGCCCGCCTCGTAGATGGCCTTGCCGAGCACATCGCGCAATTGGTCGTTCACGTCGTCCGCGTACTTGAGGCCCGGAGAGTAGCACGTGCGGGCGCTCGCGATGCTGATGTCGTACGGGTGCTCCGTATAGGCCAGAAGCTTGACGACGGGTTCGCCGGTCGTGACCGTTGTCGGGACGACGAGTTCTTTGACCAAGGTTCGGCGCTCCATCCGGCCGTGGACTCATAACGGTTGGGGGGAGGGTTCCGATGCGCCCGAAGGAATTAAGGCACGCACTCGGACTTCGGCCACGCCATGGCCGACGTCCTCACCGAGAACCGCGACGGCGTACTCCTCCTCACGCTCAACCGCCCGGACCGCTTCAACTCGTTCGACGTGCCCTTCATCAAGCAGATCCGGGCGACGTTCGAGAAGCTGGGCCACGGCCAGGACGTGGACGCGATCGTGCTCACGGGCGCCGGCAAGGCGTTCTGCGCCGGGATGGACCTCAACGCGGCCAAGAACGCCCTCAAGGAGAGGCCGAGCCAACTCGTCCTCGACCTCACGGAGCAGCTCCACCCGCTCATCATCGACATCCGCAAACTCGCCAAGCCCGTCGTCGCGGCCGTCTCCGGGGCCGTCGCGGGCGGCGGGTACGGGCTCGCCCTCGCGTGCGACCAGCGCATCGCGGCCACGAACGCGAAGTTCACGCCCGCCTACAGCAAGCTGGGCATCTCGCCCGACGGCGGCGTGACCGCGTTCTTGCCCCGCATGGTGGGCTTCTCCATCGCGCAGCGCATCATCCTGCGCGACGAGACGCTCGATGCCCAGGCCGCGTTGGACCTCGGCGTCGTGGACGAGGTCGTCGAAGCGGAGCGTCTCGTCGACCGCGCGGTCGAGGTCGCGCGCAAGATGGGCGCCTTCCCCATGGAGTCCTTCCGGTACACGAAGGAGCTGCTCAACCAGAGCTTCCTCGGCGAACTCGAGATCCAACTCGACCGCGAACGCCGACGCATCGCGGAGGCGGCGAAGGGGCCCTGGTTGGCCGAGGGCGTCACGGCCTTCTTCGAGAAGCGCGAACCCGTGTTCCGCAAGCGCGACAAGCTCCTCAAGAACGCGTGATCGGAATGCTGCGGACCTGGCTCCTCACGTTGGCGGCCGTGCTGTCGGCGGGGTGCATGAGCGAGTCGTCCTGGAGCACCTCATTCGGTGGCCCCGGAAAGGGCAATGGCCAGGTCGATTGCCGGTCGGCCGCGCACTACGAGAGCGATCCGCACGTGACGCGCGGCTCGTACACCGTGCAATTGAGGGACGGGGCGGGCGTCATGGCCGCCGGGTTCCCGCGCATGTACGGTCCGGGCAGCGCGACAGACACGTTGACGGTCGATGGCGCCCGCGGCAGATGGACCGGCGAGGTCGACCCTTCCGACGACTTTTCCGGAACGGGCCGGGTCGAGGTAAAGTGCCACTAGGTTGAGGCGCGCCGAAACCCTTCGAGGTTCTCGTTCGGTTACGTTTAAATCCGTCGTGGGTCTCCGCGCACCCGGTAGAACAGAATGACGCACGTCATTGTGCAGCCCTGCATCGGAACGAAGTCCGCCGACTGCGTCGAGGTTTGTCCCGTCAACTGCATCCACGACGGCGGCGAGATGTTCTACATCGACCCCAACGAATGCATCGACTGCGGCGCGTGCGTCTCGACGTGCCCCGTCGAGGCCATCTTCCCCGAGGCCGACGTGCCCGAGCAGTGGAAGAGCTTCACCGCCAAGAACAAGGAAATGGCGGCCAAGGGCCCCGTCGCCTAGACGGCACCCGGCTCGACCCTCCATTGCGTTGAACGAACCCCAGCGTGGGCTTTGAAGCGTCCAACTTCGTCGCGTTCTTGGATTCCCTACACGCCTTCGGCAAACGGCGAGTCCAGGAAGGGCAGCGTGCTTGCTGGACCTGGGACGGTGTCGACCAAGGCGACGGGTCCTGGGTCGAGGGCTCGGTAGGCGATCAACGATTGGCTCGGCAGGCAATTGAACATGGCTCCGACGGTCGCGCCGGAGGCGGCGGCGTCGACGGCGTCGCCCAGGACGTGACGGCTCGCGAACACGACCGTCCCGTTGATCCGCGGGACCTTGACGAACTGGTAAGGGTTGGTGTCCCCGTAGAAGACCCAGTCGAGGACGAACGAGCGGTTCGTGTCCATCCAGGCCGTCGTGACGTTCCCGAGCGTTTCGTCCCAGCGCGTCTGGACGGAGACGATGCGCTGCCAGTCGCCGCTGCAGTAGCTCGAACCCATGAACACGACCAGGAGCATCTCTCGAGAGAAGTCGACCGCGGGACGCTCGGGCCACAACTCCGGCGCGAAGCCGTGGTCGATGCCGTTATGGTGCGACCAGAGGAGCTCCCATTCCGCCTCGTTGTCCACGACGGAGTAGGCTCGGTGCGCGTACATGCTGTACCAGCCAGATTCCACGATCTCCCTCTCAACAGGGGTGCCATTGTCGAAGGAGGAGACGTCCAGGGCGGCGTCGGCGGTCAACTCGAGGGTCTTCTCGGCGCTGCGCACGATTTGGATGAGATCGGGCGCGGCCTCGGCCCGCACAGGCGCCCACGTGAAGGTAAGCAGCATCGCGATGAGGACGGCGAACGGAGAAAGACCGACGCGCGGGGGAGGGCAAGCTCTTGCGGTTGGAGGGCGCATGTTCACAGACTCGCGAGTTTCCTTGGGCCAATAGGTTTGTGACAGAACCGTGGAACGTGTATGGAGGATCCTCCTGGAGACAGGCCAGGGTTCAATCGTGGGACGAGACGGGAGGAGAGTCAGGCTTCATCCACGTGGGGGGGTCACGTGATCCGCCTGGGTGGGGTCGCGCCGCGGGTCTAGTCCCAGGGGAGGTCCCAGGGGCAGACGCCGGCCCTCTGGGGCTCCGGGTTGCCGGGCGCGTAGACGTCGACGCCGACGCACTTGGGGAGGTAGGTATCGTGGGCGCTGGCGGCGGGCGTCGCGGCGACGCCGACGGTCACGAGGCAGAGGGCGGTCAAACCCAGCATCACGGCGCGGCTGAGGGCGCGGTTCTTTGGCTTCATCATGGTTGCACGTTTCCGTCCCTGCCTGCGAGGACCGCGGCGGGAGACAAACCATGGCGAGTTGCCGTCAGTATTAGCCTACTTTCTCCGCCGCGTTGCACAAGCGGTGCCGTGCGTCGGGCGGCGGTCGTTCGAGCGCGTGTACGCCTCGACCTCGAATTGCAAGCGAGGCGCGGTTCGGGTCCGAAGAAGGACGAGAATAGAGCCCGCCTCAGGCTGCGTGAAGGGGAAGAGGAGGCGTCATCTCGTGGGGCCCACGATCGGCCGGGGCCGACGCGCGGCGAGCATGGGCGGAGTCTCTCCCCCGGATGGCACAGTCAGAGGCTTCGGCACGGGACCGGAAACCGTGCAATTCGGTGCCGAGAAACCTTAAATAAGCGTATCCGCACGGGACGCCGCGGGTCCCCGGTTGCACCGTCACTTTCTCCTTGCATTGGCCCTCGTGGCCGGCCTCGCGGCGACGGCCCTGGCCGACTCGAACCGCCATGCATCCTTCTCCTATGACGGCCCCAGTTCGCATCAAGGGCGCTCCGAAGCGTTGTGCGAGGCCGTCGGCCTCAAGCTGCCGCGCGGAGCCCTCGATCTGCGCAGTGAGGGCGGCGTGCTCGTCCTGCGCCGCACGAACCTGAGCTGGTCCGTGGTCGGCCCGGGCGACGGGCTCGTCGCCCAAGGCGGACCGACGGACATGCGCGAGGAACGGATCCCGATTCCTACCGGACCCCTGCGAGTGTCCCCCGCCTCGTCCGGCCTCGTCGTCGGGTTCCCCTACGACTATACCCGCGGGTCCCCGGCGACCTTCGAGGTCCAATGGAACGCGACACGCGTGAACCTCACCGCTCCCACGGCGGGTCTCCCCACGGCCGCCGGCGAGCTCTGGATCAAGGAAGGCGACTCCATCGTCGCGCGCGAGAGCGGCTACCCGGGCTGGACGCGGCTCGCTCAGATCGAAGGCGACGCGCGCGCCCACGGCGACCTGACGCTCTACGCGAGGCAGGCGGACATTGAATGGGACGACGGCGCCCTGGACTTGGGCCCCTACGCGAGCGAGACCGAGAACGTCTCGACCCCCGCGGGCTCTCGTCGCTCCGTCGAGGTCACGGACGCGTTCCTCGACCTCCAGGGCGTCTCCTGGAATCTACCCGCCGGAGCCGAACCCGCCTGCCGGACGGTGCACGCCCGCATCGGCGGACTCCTGACCGTCGAGGGCGCCAGCGGGACCCTGCCGACGACGACCGGTCCGCAGACCGTCGCTCAGCGCGCCATCACGCTGTCGGGCGATTTCTCGCTCGAAGAGACCCCGCCCACGCAGGCGGTCGTCAGCGGCGCTTCCGGTCGTATGCAGGCCCGGGCCGATGGAGACGTCGGCCTCGTGGCCGTGGACTTCGCGAAGGTCGCCTCTGCCCCGGTCTCGAAGGCCGTCGTCGCCGCGAGCCTCGCAGCCGCGCTCCTTGTCGCCGCCCTCGCCGTCGCCCGCTACGCAGGCACCTTCGTCGGCCTCTTCTACTCCCGCGTGGGGCGCGAGGGCGCCCTCGACAACCGGAACCGGGAGATCGTCTACGAAGCCGTGCTCCACAACCCCGGCGTCGACTTCTCGACCCTGGCCCAGATCACGGCGATGAACCGGCGTACGGTCGCCTACCACGTCCAGGTGCTGACCCGCGTGAACCTCGTGGGCACGCGACGCCACGGCCGGTCCCGCCGGCTCCTGCCCAGCCACATGACGGGCCAGTCGTCCGTCGCCTCCGTCCTGGCCGCCCGCGACCCCCGCTACGCCCAACTCGTCGAGGCGCTTCGGGCCGGCCCCCTCTCGACGAGCGAGCTCGTACGGAGGCTGCAGGAGCGGCTCGGCCTCCGACGGCGCGCGGCCTACTACGTCATCGAGCGGGCGATCGGCCACGGCATCGTCTCACGCTCCGACGACGGCCGGGAGGTGAGTCTCAAGTGCGAACCCTCCTCCTGATCCTTCTCCTCGCGCTCTCGGGCTGCCTCTCGACGCCCGGCGCCGAATGCGAGGCGGCCTCGTGCGGGCCGGCCCCCGAACCCATCCAAGCCGAGCTTGGCGGGATCGCGCTGGAAGGATGCCGAGGCGCGCAGGCGACGCTGAACGTGCCCGCGTCCGAGGCGCAAGCGGTCGTCGGCGCGGCCTTCGTTCCCGAAAGCGACCTCCCTCTCGCCGCGACGCTCCTCCTTGAGCCGCTGCGGTGTGCTCGTGTCGTGCTCCCCGATGCCGTCGCCGAGGACGTGGGCCTCCTGTGGGTCTCGCTGACGGTCCATCCGGCCAACGCCTCCTGGTCGAACGCCCGCGTCTCGTCCTACGCGCTCGAGGTCCTTGCCACCGACGCTCGCGTCGCGGACGCCCTCGCCCGGGCCGGGATGCCCGCGAAGAACGCCACCCTCGAGCACGGGCCGGTCGCCGTCGTGGGCGCCCGCCTCGGGGAACGATGGGCGTTCCACGCCGTGGACGGAGGCTATGAATTGGCATGGAACTCGCCGGAGGGGACCGGCGCCCGCGCCCCGGCCTTCGACCGCGACTTCTGGGGCGCCTCGCCGGCGCTGCGCCGCCTCGACGTGCGTGAGGCGGACACGTTCGGGTTCGCGCTCGGCCAGACCGCCGGCACCCTGACCGCCGAGGGTGCCTCCGTCGCCGTCCGGCTCCTTCGCACGAGCGAGGCCCCCTTCCTCGCCCAGGTCCTGGACGATTCCCGCTGGGCCATTCTCGCTTCACCTGAGCAATTCGGGGTATCTGCATGAACACGCGCGGCGCATGCCTACTGATGGGAGTCGTTCTCGCGGCCAGCCTTCTGATGCCTTCGCCGCCGGCCCGGGCGGAGAGCGTGACGTGCGTGTGGGTCCAGAGATCGATGACGTTCGAGTCCTTGCAGCCGGTGATCTCGCCTGGCGCCCCCGAGGACGTCTCCGTGAAGTTTCGCGAGGTCGGCGCTGGGTCGCCTGCCCATGCGTCGACTGCCCCGATGCAGCCGAACGACGGCCTCGTGTTCCGGAAAGCTCCCTACTCGGAGTTGGCGTACTACGACTTCCAGCAAGAGAATGGCGACGGCGGGTACGATTACCTCGTCACGGGAGTGGTCGATTGCAACCTCGATGCCCTCGTGACCCAGGTCATGGAGTGCCTCCAGGACCCGATCCAACCGTGCGTCATCCTCATGATCCTCAACCAGCAGATTGACGCCTGCATGCAAGACGCCAGTGGAACCTATTGCGTCCTCCACGATTTCATTTCCTGGATCATGTGCGAGGTCTACAAGGGCCTGGAACGCTGCAGTCAACGCCCCCTGGACCCCGCGTGGGATTGACGAGGTCGGGTTTCGGCATGAACACGCTTCGCGTCGGCCTCCTCATGGGACTCGTCCTCGCGGCGAGCCTCGCAGCCTCCGCGCCGCCGGCCGAGGCCACGAGCGTCCTGTGCCTGCAGGTCGAACACGAAATGGAATTCCAATCGTTGCAGCCGACGCTCCCCCTCATCGCTCCCGCCGTACTCTCCGAGAAGCTTCGCGACGCGGGCCTCGGTCAGGACCTCCAATGGGAGGCGAACGACGGCCTCGTGTATCGGGCGACGCCCTACCGCGAACTCGCGTACTATGACTACCAAGGCGAGACGAACGGCGTCTATCGTTACAAGGTGACGGGAGCCTCGGATTGCGACGTCCAGGATTCCATTGTCCAGATCCTGCGGTGCGTCGGCGACCCGCTGCATTCCTGCGACGTGGTCGGCCTGCTTGCGGAGCTGGCCGAAGCCTGCACCGACGCGTCCGAAGCCCACGGCTGCTGGCTGCGGGAGTTCGTCGACTGGGTCGTTTGTCGTGCGGAAGGGCACGAGACGTGCCCCGATCCAAGTTGGGACAACTCGGCGCCGTGAAGACGTGGATCCGATCCGGGCAGGGACCAGGACGTCCCGGGCACGCGACGCCGCGCTAGGCTGAAAGGAGCCGCTCGGCGTTGCCGCGAAGGATGCGACGCTTGGCCTCCTGGCTGAGCGGCAACGCCATGAGGGCGTCCGCGTTCGGCCGCATCCCCGTGACGTGGGGTCCGGGCCAGTCGCTTCCGTAGAGGGCCTTCTCGGAGAGTTGTTCGAGTTTCGGGAAGTAGTCGAGCAGCGACTGGGGTGGCACGCTGGAGATGTCCATCCACACGTTTGGGTGCCGCCGGACGAGGAACGTGGCCGTCTCCATCCACAGGGGCCGGCCGCCGTGCGCAAGGATGATCTTGAGTTTTGGAAAGTCGACGGCGACGTCGTCGATGAGCATCGGGTCGCCGAACTTGTTGCGGGCGCCGGGGAAGACGGTCGTGCCGGTGTGGAACATCACGGGCACCCCGAGCGCCTGGCAGCGTTCGTAGAGGTAGGCGAGACCGTTGGACCCGTCGAGATACGCGTTGGGAGCCAGCAGCATGTGGGGGCCATGGATCTTGATGCCCCGCAGTTCGAGCTTGGACAGGACCCGGTCGACTTCGGCCTTCGCGTCGCGCACGGTCTCCGGATGGAAACCTCCGAAGGCGATGAGGCGTTGCGGGTCGGCTCGGGCGTATTCGTGCACCCAGTCGTTGATGGTCGGTTGGTAACCCATCACGTCGGGGGCGACGTAGTTGATGAGGCAGGCGCGCTCGACGTTCTCCTCGTCCATGCGGCGCAAGAAGGCCCGCGCGTCGGACCAGTAACGTTTCAGTTCGTCGTAGTGGGGTTGCGTCGAGCGCAACACGCGTTCGACGTCCGGTTTGAGCAGGTTCCACGGGTTCATGTGCACGTGGAAATCGACGATGGGGTCCGCGGATTCGTGTGCAGGCTCACGCTTGTTGGACAACTTGCGCGGAAACGGCACGTGAGTCAAAACTTTTCGCACGAGGCAACCTAATAACCAGAAAATCAGTCCTGTTCCGGGAGGGTATGGTCTCGGCGGAGCTGGCTAACCTTGAGATTTTCGCGACGATTCTCGCGGTCGGGCTAGCCGTCGTCCTCGCCACGGTGAGTTTCCTCACCTACCAGCGACTCAGACGTAAGCGCATACTCATGATAGGGTGGGCATTCATCGTGTTCGCGCTCAAGGGCGTCTACCTCGTCTGGCAGGCGTTCAAGAGCGGAGGCAGCTCGGGTTGGGTCCTGCCGGTGGCGGGTTTCGATGTGCTGATCCTGCTTTCACTGTACCTCGCCGTTCGCGTTCGATAGGTCCCCCATGCAAGGAAACCGCCAACTCTTGGAACTCGACACCCGCCGTCGCATCTACGAGCATGTGCGGCGCGTGCCGGGCCTCCACCTGCGCCAGATCCAACGCGACCTCGCGATGCCCATGGGCACCCTCGAGTACCACCTCCACCAGATGGAGAAGGGCGGCCTGCTCGTCACGCGCGAGGACGGCCGGTTCAAGGCGTTCTATCCCAACGAACACTTGGACCGCCGCGACCGCGACTTCCTCTATTACCTGCGGCAGGAGATGCCGCGCCGCATCGCGCTCGAGGTCGTGGACCGACCCGGGATCTCGTTCCAGGAACTCGTCGCGCGCATGCCCATCGGGGCCAGCACGCTGAGTTTCCATCTCAAGAAGCTGCGCGCGGGCAGCCTCATCGAGGAGCGCCGCCGCGGCCAGAAGAAGGTGTATGACCCGACGGACCCGGAGCGGGTCCGCCGCATCATCGTCCGCTACCGCACGACCTTCGTCGACGAGGTCGTGGACCGGTTCGCTGAGGCCTGGTTGGACCTCAGTCCGTGAGAAAGAATTCACGGGGCGGCGGTGACCGAAGGGGATAGGGGCTCACGACGCGTCCGCCGCCCCATGAACATGATGAGACCGGCCTCCGTGCAGGCGAGGGCGCCCAGGAGGAGGCCGCCGAAGAGGTTCGGGCCGTGGATCTTCGCCCACGAGGAGATCTCGAAGAGGTGCGTGCTGAAGTGCGGCACGGCGACGATGACGTGGACCCAGCCGGGTTCGCCGACGGCGGCGTACTCGGGCCCTTCGCCTTCGTCGACCTCGAGCGCGTCGACGAGGTCCACCCGCGGCGCGGGCACGCGCACGGCCTGCAGCGTCTCGTCGACGTCGAAGTACTCGAATCGAAGCCGTTCGGCGTCGTAGGCCGAATCGGGCAGGTGGAGCGTGAAGGATCGCCCGGAGGGGAGGTCCGAGCTCACGACGACGCGCAGGGCCCCGTCGGCCTCGACGGCGTGGACGTCGACGTCGTCGAGGGCCATCGCCTGGACGGCTGGGATGCCGTCCTCGGAGAGGAGGTCGATGTTGGCGGCCACCGAACCGGCCTCGACCGCCGCGACGACCTCGGGCCGCGCCAGGAGGAGCGAGCGGGGTGACTCGGCGAGGAAGTTGCCGCTTGAGCCACGGACAATGAATCCGTCGTCCGTCGTCGCGATGTGTTCGGGGTCGGTCACGAGGCGAGCGCCGGTCCCCTCGTGCGACACGAAGAGGCCGAATCCGGCCGACCGGACCTGCGTGCCCGGGGCCAGGTGGAATCGCAACCACGCATCGGGGGCGAGGCGGAAGTTGAGGAGTCCGGTGGGTGCGTCGTGCGCCCGGAGCCGACCGCCGGCGGACTGCAGAAGGTAGCGGGCCCCTTCGATACGGGATTCAATGCAGGGACCTTCGAGTCGGACGAGCGAGAAGAACACGACGCCGGCGGCGCGGTGGTCGCGCACGGCGCACTCGTCCGCCTCGCTCGCTTCCGGAGCCAGCACCACAGGATCGTCAGGGGCCTCCGCACCCGGTCGAACCGCCTCCGGCCCGTCGGGGGCCCGGTTGCGTGGCGTCGTGAAATCCACGTAGCGGCCCTTCACGCCCTCGTCCGTTTCGATGAGGCGCCCGGGCAGGCGGTCCTCGTGCGGTTTTCGCGCGTGGTCGAAGCCGCGCCCGCCGGTCTCCGCATGGCCTCGTCCGTGGGATGGGTCCTCGCCGGCAACGCCCGGGTCGGGATCCGGGCCCTGGACCGCGAGGGATGCTGCGCTCGACAACGCGAAGAGGATGACGCACGTGAGTGTCTTGCGCATCCGCGGCCCCGCCCGGTCAAACCGCATAGGATTGGGTGACCAGGTTACTCGGAAGCCACGGCCAGGTGCGCATAAAAGCCGTCTCGGACGAACGTCGAAGGCCTGAACGGAGCCCAAATGCGCTGAATCCGCGGGGGTTTCCCGTCGAATCTTTCAACTCCTCCTGTTCTCGTGGAGGGGATGGCGGAGCGCGTCCGGGCCATGTTCGCCCGCATTGCACCGGGCTACGATCGGGCCAACACGGTCCTCTCGTGGGGGATGCACCACCGCTGGCGCCGCCGCGCGGTCGCCTTCTGCCAACCCCCCAAGTCGGGTTCGGTGCTCGACGTGGCCACTGGCACGGGTGACCTGGCCTTCGAGTTCCGGCGCGCCGTCGGTTCGAAGGGCCACGTCGTCGGCGTCGACTTCTGCGCTCCCATGATTGAGCGCGCCCGCGCCAAGAGCCGACGGTCCGGGCTCAACGTCGAGTTCCTGGAGGGCGACGCCTTGAACCTGCCGTGGCCCGACGGGACCTTCGACGTCGCCTCCATCGCCTTCGGGGTGCGCAACGTGGACGACCCCAAGCGGTGTCTCGACGAGATGGCGCGCGTCGTCCGCCCGGGCGGCCGCGTGCTCGTGCTCGAGTTCGGCCAACCCGAAGGCCTGCTGAGTCTCCCGTACAAGGGCTACAGTCGCCTGGTCCTGCCCGTCGTGGGCGGCATCGTCACGGGCCAGAAGGGGGCCTACGACTATCTGCGACGCACGGCCGCGGCCTTCCCCTCCGGCGACCGGTTCGCCGACATCATGGAGTCGACGGGACGGTTCTGCGACGTGCGCGTCGTCGAACTTTCGGGCGGCATCGCCTACCTCTACTTGGGCGTCGTCGGCGACGGCCTCACACGGCGGGCGCCAGCGCGCGCAGGGCCGCGCGGCGCAGCTTCCCGGTCGGCGTCCGCGGCAGGCGTTCGACGCGCACGAGCCGCCGCGGGCACTTGAAACGCGCCAGGCGCGTTGCGCAGAAGGCGCGCAATTCATCCAGTTGGAGTGCGTGGCCCGGGCGCTCGACGAGGAACGCCGTCACCGCCTCGCCCCATTCGGCGTCGGGCAGGCCCGCGACGCCGACCTCGACAATGGCCGGGTGCTCCGCGAGGACCGACTCGACCTCCACGGGGTCCACGTTCTCGCCTCCGGAGATGATGAGGTCCGAGCGCCGGCCTTGGATCCACAGGTTGCCCGCCGCATCCAACCGGCCCAGGTCGTCCGTGTGGATCCATTCGGGGGCGGCTTGGGCATCGTCCAGGTACCCGACGCATTGCCCCGGGCTCTGTACGAGGATCCGCCCCGAAGACGCGGGCCGGCCGGTCTCGTCCACGATCTGGATCCGGACGCCCGGCAGCGGCGGCCCGACGCTGCCCAGAGGCGAGTCGGGGCGTGCGGTGGCCACTTGGCTGCCGGCCTCGGTCAAGCCGTACGTGGTCCGCACGGGCCAACCCTGTTCGCGCGCGCGTTCGAGCAGGCGCGTCGGGGCCGCGGCGCCGCCAAGGAGGACGCACTCGAGCGACGGCGGGACGGGTCGGTCCCCCCGTCGTCCCAGCCAGCGCTCGAAGGCGGTGGGAACGAGCGAGAGGTGCGTGACGCGGGACCCATGGACGGTCGCCTCGAGGCCGTCGACGAGGTCTTGGGGCGGGCAGACGACACGGCTGCCGAACTGGGCGGCCCGCAGGACGAGGGCGAGGCCGCCCACGTGCGCGATGCTGAGGCTCGCGAGCCAGCGGTCACGGGTCGATAGGGGCACGCGTTCGTGGACGGCCCTCGCGTGGAGTTGGAAGCGTTCGTCCGTGAGGAGCACGCCCCGGGGTCGCCCCTGGGTGCCGGACGTGAAGAGGACGTAGTCGGCCTCGAGCGTCTTCGGCGGATCGACGAGGCGCGGAATCGTGAGCGCGGACCCGACCTCCGGCAGGGTTGTCCCCCAGGGCGGGTTCGGTGCGCGCGTGAGCGTCAGGCGGGCCCCAAGGCGTTGGGCGAGCGCCCGCGCCTCGGCGGGCGCGAGAGCGGGGTGCAAGGGCGCAGCGACGGCGCCGATGCTTCGGATCGCGAAGAGGGCGATGACGGCGGCCGGGTCGTTGTGGGTGACGAGCGCGACGGGTTCCCCGGGTGCGACGCCCGCGCGTCGCAGGTCTTCGCCCCAGGTCGCGGCGCGGGACTCCACGTCCTTGAGGATTCCCGCGGACGGGGCGTCCTCGACCTGGAACGCCTTCGTGACGTGGGGCCGGGCCGTCAGACGCGGCCCTCCACGTCGACGTCGATGCGCAGTCCGAGACCGGGCTCGGTGGGGACCTGCAATCGGCCGGCGCGCACGCGCGGCGGGTCCGGGACGACGTCGCGTTCGAACCATTCGCCGCTGGCCAGGCCGCACGCGCGCTCGGGCCCCGGTAGGGCCGCCGCGAGGTGGAGCGCCCCGGTGCGCCCGATGGCGGATTCGAGGCTGTCGGTGACGATGGTGACGAGGCCATGGTCTCGCGCGGACTCGATGAGGGAGAGCGCGTGGTCGAGGCCGCCGAGGGCCATGGGTTTGAGGACGAGGACGTCGACGGCCTTGCGTTCGATGAGGGCGAGGGCCTGTGCGGGGTGGTGGGCGGATTCGTCCGCCGCGATGGGGATCTTGCTGGCGCCATGCAATCGTTGCAGGTCGGGCAGGCGCGCGGGCGGCAAGGGTTGTTCGACGTATTCGATCCCGAGCGGTTCGTAGAGTTGCAGCAGGTGCGGGGCGTCCGCTTCGTCCCAACTGCCGTTGGCGTCGATGCGGATCGCGACGGACGGGCCCACGGCGTCGCGTACGGCGGCGATGCGTTGGGGCTCCTTCCGCGACCCGTCGACCTTGATCTTGAGGCACGCGTAGCCGGCGGCGATGGCGCGCTGCGCCGCGGCGACGGTCTCAACGGTGGGCGCGTGGGGCAGCGTCGCGTTCACGGGGACGCTGGAACGCGCGTGGGTTCCGAGGCGCTTGGCCAATGCGTGGGCCAGCGGTTGTCCTTGGGACTCGGCTTCGAGGCTCAGGATGGCCTGGGTCCACGCGTGACGTACGGCGGAGTGCGGCGCATCGGGAAGGGGCGGCTCGATGCCGTGTTCGCCCCACGCCCGCGCGGCGAGGTTGGCGATCTCGCGACCGCAACGCGCGGCCTCGCCGGCCGTACCGTCTGGGAGGGTGCAGGCGTCGCCCCAGACGACGTGGCTCTCGCCGCGCAGGCCCAGGAGGTGGCCGATGCGACGCGTCGACCGCGCCGTCGCCGTCGTCCACGCGTGGCGCAGGGGCAGTTCGTACCGTTGCAGGCGGGCGCCGTGGATCTTCACGCGAGGATCACCCCCGCGGCCCACAGGAGGCCGTTGAGCACCAAGTACTGGGCCGTACGGGCCAGCAAGGGGTTGAGGGCCCGCGGCTCGCGGGTCCGCGCGACCTGGCGTGAAAGACCCAACCCGAGGGGCAAGGCGAGCGTGGGCAGGAGGATCGAGGGCGAATACCCGCGGATGAACAGCCAGAGTGGGACCGCGGAGGCGAACAGGATGAGCATCGCGTACTCGGCGCGGGTGCCAGCCGCGCCCACGCGCACGGCGAGGGTGCGTTTGCGGGCGGCGCGATCCGTTTCGATGTCGCGCAGGTTGTTGACGACCAGGATGGCCGTCGCCAGGGCGCCGATGGCGGCACCCGCCGCGAGGACGTCCAAGGAGGCCGGGCCCGCTTGGACGTAGTAGGTTCCCGCGACGGCGACGAGGCCGAAGAAGACGAAGACGAAGGCGTCGCCCCACCCGTGGTACCCAAGTGGATAGGGGCCGCCCGTGTAGGCGTATCCGCTTGCGACGGCCAGGAGGCCGACGACGAGGAGCGGCCAGCCGGCGACGTAGACGAGGTAGAGGCCGGCCGCGGCGGCCAAGGCGAAGGCGAGCAAGGCCGCCGCCAGGACGCGCTTGGGCGGGATCCAGCCGGAGGCGGAGGCCCGCGCGGGTCCGACCCGTGAGGCCGTGTCGGCGCCGCGCACGTGGTCGTGGTAGTCGTTGGCGAGGTTCGTCCCGACCTGGATGAGGATCGCGCCGACGAGGCAGCACGTGGCCGCCAAGGGCGCAAAGAGGCCCGCTCGGTAGGCGAACGCCGTGCCCACAAGGACGGGCACGATGGACGCGGCGAGGGTCTTGGGCCGCGTGGCGGCGAACCAGTGTCTCCAGGCCCCGGCGCGGCTCACGCCGCGGCCGAACGAGGCTCCCCCTGATGAACCTTCAGCCGCGTCCTACGGCTGCCAGGGGGGTGGCGGCGTGGGCCGGGTCTCCTGTCGGGGCCGCGCCTCGACGCTCCACGTGACGAGGAGCACGATGCCGACGCCGATGAGCGTGAAGCCGATGATCCAGGGCAGGACCTCAGGTTGGATGAGGATGAGGATGCCGAAGAGGAGCAGGAGGATGCCGAAGACGAGCCGGATGGGAATCGTCTCCAGGGCGGCAAATCGTTCCTTGCGCGTCGGGGCGCGCGGGGACTCGTAGGCAGGTTCGGGGCTCGTGTACGGCGTGGGTTCCATGGGGGTTCACCGGTGGACGGTGGGGCGGGCGCGCTGGAAGTGGATGCGGACCGTCGCCACCGCTGGGGGAAACGGTCCAGAATCGCATAAGAAGGTTCTAAGACGAACATCAAACGCCCGACGGGGTGCTTCGACGGAAGCGGTTAACGGTCGAAGCCACGGATAGTCCTGGTTCCGTAAAGATTTGAAAGGGGCAGCCTCGTCGATTCGCAATAGGTGTCCAATGGCGCGTCAGGGGCCGAGGCGTTGCCACGCGTCGAGGAAGCCCGCCACGAGGTCGGGCGGCGGTTCGTGCACGAGCAGGACCGCGCGCACCCGGTCGGGTTCCGTGAGCCGCCACTCGCCCTCGCCTTCGCGGCGTTCGACGAGGCCGCGCGCGCTCAAGCGGTCGAGGTGGTAGGCCATCGTGGAGGGCGTGACGCGGCAGCGTCGGCCGAGTTCGCTGAGCGAGAGGGCCTCGTCCGTGAGGAGGTTGAGGAGGATGCCGAAGACGGCGGGGCGGCGCAGGAGTTGCAGGAGTTCGCGATCGGCGGGCGCCACCGAAGGCACATCGCCAACGGGGCTCGCCTTGGTGGGATAGTAGCGCAGGTTCTCGCTCTGGCGCTCGGCGGCGACGAGTCCGTTTCGTTCGAGGACGCGCAGATGGTACTGGGCGTGCGAGGCGGGCAGTTCGGCCTGGCGGGCGAGTTCGCGAAGGTGTAGACCAGGGTAGCGCACGACGAGGTCGAGGAGGCGGCGCCGAAGTTCGTGCGTCTCGGCCGTCGGCGGCGCGGCGAGGCCGCGCAGGAGGGCGGTGCCCAAGAGGTGGCCGCGCACGGCGCCTCACCGGAAGACGGCCGCGTAGAACGCCAGGGCGAGGGCGAGGTCGAAGGCGAGCGAGACCGGCAGGAGCGACGTCCAGTTCGTCAATCGGAAGAGGCCGACGAGGAGCACGAGGGCCTTGACGAAGAGGAGGAGGAACGCGAACGTGAGGAGGAACGTGCGAGGGTCGCGCGCGTACAGCCACGCGCGCGTGGACAGGAGAAGGAGGACCAGGGAGAGGATGGCGAGCGCGCCGACGAGGACGTTCGCCGCCGTGTCGGGTGCGAGCATGCCGTGCGCTCGAATCCGGGATGCCCTTATGTATCGGTCGACTCGCGCCTATTCGCGGCGTCGCATCCGTGGGGCGATGGTGAACACGACGAGCCCCGCGGTGGCGGCGGCGCCCACGAGGACGAGGAGGGCGTTGCCGATGGGGAGCGCCGAAGTGAGGCTCTGGATGCTCACGAAGGCCTCGGGATCGTGGACCACGAGGGACCCGCGCTCGTACGAAAGCGCGAACGACTCGCGCCGTTGGAACTCTGAACCCTCCGTCCCGTTCTCGACCACCGTCCGCGTCCTGAGGGCCGTCGACCCGACGGCCGTGTCGACGCCGTCGACCGTCGCGGTCTCCTTCCAGGTGAACACGAGGGAGACGGGCTTGCCGTCGACGTCCTGCGTGGCGACGACGCCCTCTTCGTCGTCGGCGATGTCCTCGTGGGCGTGGGACCAGTGGAACTTGTCCTTGGCGCGCGTCTCCAGGAGGACGCCGAGACGCGTGTCGCTCGCGACGAAGGGATAGTCACGGATCTCGATATCGATCTTGACAGCCGTCGGTCGCAGCGTCGAGTTCTCCAGGTCGACGAAGTCGCCGAACACGAAGAACCGGAGCTCGAAGACGCCGGAGCCGCCCAAGTGGGCGTCGGCCGTGATCTTCTTGCCGGCCTGGCCGTCCACGACGATGTCTTCGATGACGGCCTCGTCCCACGTGGCGGACTCGTCCGTGCGGACCTCGTCGTTGCCCTGGTCGCCAAGGGACCACGCCGAGGGGACGTCCTCGCCGGGGTCGTAGCGGCCGTTTCCGTTCGCGTCGCGGAACTCGAAGACGGCATCGAAGTGCGCGTCGAGCTTCATGTGGGAGTGCGAGTCGTTCTCGCGGCCCTCGAATTGGAGCCGGAAGCGGGCGTCGGGCGAGTTGAAGTCCATGCGGACGCGGTCGTCGCGCTGGGCGGCGCGTCGGGAGAGTTCGACCTCGAACTTCCCGTGGCCGGAGGCCATGCGGACGTCGCGTTCGTCCTCGTCCACCTCGTCGTCCTCGCCGTGGTGGCGGTCCGTGCGGTTCTCGCGGGCGGATTCGTTGTCGCGGCTGTTGCCGCGTTCCAGCGGGCGTCCACGCGAATCCTCGGCCGGGGACTCGTCGTCCGAGGCGACCGCCAGGGGGACGAAAACGGCGGCGAACAGCCCGAAGGCTAGGAGGAAGGATAGGGGGGTTCGGGCGGGGACGGCGTCAATCATGCGTGAATGTGGCCTCGGATGCCCTTGGATGCGTTATCTAGGTTGTTTGACAGGTCTGAAAGGTCTACGCGGGGCCCTCTTCGCGGATGGTGTGAGTATTGTTCGTCTTTGGGCCATGGCGGGACGCGGCATCGTCGGTCCCGGTCCCGTCAGGGATTTCTCCGCGTTCGACAGCCAGCTTCAGGGTGGGCTTGAGCTTGTACTCGCCGTTGCCCGTCTGGAGGATCGACTTGGAGAGGTCGAAGTCGACGGTGAGGTTCGTCTGCTTGCCTGCGTCGACGCTCCACGTCCGCACGACCTTGAGGGTGTGGCTCGGTAGGCTGATGTTGACCTCGGTGCCGTTGTCCGATCCCACGACGCTGTCGACGTGGATGCGGATCTGCGTGTAGGTCCCGGCGGGGACGTCGGCGCTGCCCAGGAAGGACCGCAGGTCGCCCTGGAAAGCCTTGAGGTCGACGGTGTGGGTCGTGTTCACGATGACGATCCAGCTGGACCGTCCCGTGTGGTTGGCGGGCGCGGAGGACGTGCTGTTCGAAGCCGTCGGGGAGGTCGCATTGGCGCCGGAAGGGGCCGTCGTCTCGTTCGCGGGCGACTCGGTCTCGTTGGCGTCCTCGTCGCCGCCCGCGGCGTGGATCTCGACCTTGGAGAACGTGACGTTCACGCTGGAGAAGTCGTCGGAGGGCGCGTCCTTGACGAAGAAGGCGACTTGGCCCATGCCCTCGTCCTGCGAGGGAGGGGTGGCCGTGCAACCGGCCAGGACGGCTGTCAAGAGCAATGCCGCGGTCGACACGACGGAACTTCGAGTAATGGGACGCAATCCGCTCACCAATCGTCTCATGCGTGGCCCCCGCCTTAAGCTCATCTTGACACGTCTCGAAGAAGGGGGGACGCGGGGCGGCCAAGCGAACACGTGAAGGGGGGCCTGCGTCAGGCCTGCGACGAGCTGTGGGGGCCTCGTCGCGATGTTCCGTGTTTTCCCGCACGGGTCAGGGGAGAGCGAGCGCGGGAAGCCGGGCCGCCCCGGCGACCTTTGACACGGGTCCGCGGACCGTAAATACTCTTTTTGACAGGTCTCAAAACCGGTCCTCTGCTCGCGGGCGAGCTCTGCCGACACGCCATCCACGGATTCCGAGGTTCCACGGGAAGTCCAGGTGGCGGCTAGGGTCCCCAGGGGTAGCGGCGGAAGGCGGGTTTGCGCTTGGCGAGGTAGGCGTCGCGACCTTCCTGGCCTTCCTCGGTCATGTAGTAGAGCATCGTGGCGTCGCCCGCGAGTTCCTGCAGGCCCGTCTGGCCGTCGAGTTCGGCGTTGAAGGCGCGCTTGAGCATGCGGATCGCGAGGGGGCTCTTCTCGAGGATCTCCTGCGCCCACCGGACGCCCTCGGCTTCGAGTTGGGTCAGGGGCACGAGGGCGTTGACGAGGCCCATGTCGAGGGCCTCCTGGGCCGAGTATTGCCGGCACAGGAACCAGATCTCGCGGGCCTTCTTCTGGCCGACGACGCGTGCGAGGTAGCTCGAACCGAAGCCCCCGTCGAAGCTGCCGACCTTGGGTCCGGTCTGGCCGAAGACGGCGGAGTCGGCGGCGAGCGTGAGGTCGCAGACGACGTGCAGCACGTGGCCGCCGCCGATGGCGAAGCCGGGGACGAGGGCGATGACGACCTTGGGCAGGCTGCGGATGCGTTTCTGGAGGTCGAGGACGTTGAGGCGTTGGACGCCCTTGTCGTCCTTGTAGCCCTTCTCGCCGCGCACGCGGATGTCGCCGCCGCTGCAGAAGGCCCACGTGCCGTCCTTGGCGGGGCCGTTTCCGGTGAAGAGGACGACGCCGACCGTCGGGTCCTCGCGCACGTCGTCGAAGGCCTCGAGGAGTTGGAAGAGGGTCTCGGGGCGGAAGGCGTTGCGCACGTCGGGGCGGTTGAAGGCGATGCGGGCGATGCCTTCCCACTTGTCGTACGTGATGTCGGAGTACGTCTTGACGCTCTTCCACACGGGTCGCTCGAGGGGCGTTTGGGTGGCGGGCATGGGGGTCCTCAAGGGGGAGTCATGGCGCAACCGCGTCGCTTCAAAAGACCTTTGAGCGGCGTCAGAGGCCTCGGGCGGGGTTGAGGGCGTATTGGGTGTCCAACCAGTCGCGCACGACCTCCGCGTAGCCCTCGGGGTTCTCGCGGTGGATGGCGTGGCCGGCGTTGAGGACGGGTTTGAACTCGGCTCCCGGGATGTGCTTGGCGATGGAGCGGGCCTCCTCCATGTAGGGCGCGTCGAGGGTGCCCGCCAAGAGGAGCGTGGGCGCCTTGATCTCGCCCAGGCGTCGGTGAAGGGGCGGCATGGACCCGAGGCCGAGTCCCCGCAGCGTCTGGGCGAGGGCCTTGGGCTTGTTGGTCTTCAGCCGTCGGTCGACGTCGGCGCGCCACGCTTGGGTCCGGCGTCGTTGGGAATCGAAGACAGGGCGCGCGTGCCATTGTTCGAAGAAGGGTTGGAGGCCGCGCGTCTCGAGGAGCTGGGCGTCGGCGCGGTCCTGGCCGGCGCGCGCCTCGCGCGCTTGGGCGTCCGCGAGTCCGGCGTGTGCGCTCTCAAGGATGAGTCCGCCGACGCGGCTCGGGTGGCGGATGGCGAGGTAGAGGAGGAGGCGGGCGCCCATCGAGTAGCCGACCCAGAACGGGGCTTGGGCGCCCAAGGCGTCGGCGAGGTCGCGCAGGGCATCGGCGACGGCGTCGAACGTGTACGCCTTGGGGTCGTCCGGGGCGTCGCTCGCGCCGTGTCCGAGGAGGTCGAGGGTGGCCGTGGACGTGTCCTTGAGGAAGACGGGTTGGACGTGCTCCCATTCGGCGCGGCTGCCGGCCAGGCCGTGGACGAGGACGGCGACGCGCCGCGGCGGGGGGGCGGCGCGCAGGTCGACGTCCCAGCCGTGGCCTCCGGCCTTAATCTGCATGCGTGAACACCTCCGATTGGAGGGCGTGGGCGACGAGGGCCTCGATGTCCCGGCGGTGGCGGACGTTGGCCTTGCGGTCCGTCGCGATCTCGAGGATGGACCCCTTGGGCGAGGCGTCGAAGTGGAACCGCGCGGCCTCGGCGGCGGGTACCTTGCGGTGCTGGAAGCCCATGGCTTTCGCGAGGGGCGCCGCGTCGAGGCCGTGGGGGGTGACGAAGAGTTCGGTGAAGGGGGGTTCGTGCTCGTGGATGGGGAGGAACTCGAAGATGCCGCCGCCGTCGTTGTTGAGGAGCAGGATGTCGAGTGCGATGCCGAGGCGGTGTGCCGCGACGAGGCCGTTCAGGTCGTGGAGGAAGGCGAGGTCGCCGATGGCAAGGGTCGTGCGTTGGCCGAGGCCGTGCGCCACGCCGAGGGCCGTACTCGTGATTCCGTCGATGCCGCTCGCGCCGCGGTTCGCGAGGACGCGCAGGGACTTGGCTCGGCCGCGTCCGAAGCGGTCGAGGTCGCGGACGGGGAGGCTGTTGGAGACGAACAGGGTGGACCGCTCGGGCAGGACGTCGAGGAGTCGCGCCATCGCCGCGCCTTCGAACTCGCGGCGCGCGAGTTCAGGTTGGAGGACGTGCCACGTCGTGTCCTCGGTCTGCCGCCACAGGGGGCCCCACGCGGAATCGCGGCGGTCGGCCGGTCCTCGGGCGGCCGTGAGTTCGTCGACTGTCGGGGCGGGGTCGGAGTCCAGGACGATGTGGCTTCGGCCGGTCTCTTCCGCCAAGCGTCCGGATTCGTCGAGGAGGATGTGCGAAGCCTCTGGGGCTTCGCGTAGGAACGTGAGGAGGGACTTGGACGTGGGTGCGGCGCCCAGGCGGAGGACGAGGTCGGGGCGCAGGGTGCGTCGGGCCGTGGCGGAGGCGAGGAAGGCGTCGTAGCCGGAGAGGGCGCGGTCGTGGAACGGGCCGAAGCGTAGACCCGACAACGGGTCGGCGAGGATGGGATAGCCGGTGCGGTCGGCGAGGGCGGCGACGGCCGCGTCGAGGCCGTCGTCGGCGTTTCGCGGGCCGACGACGATCACGCCTCGCGGGTGGTCCGCCACGAGCGAGGCGACGAGGCTCACGGCGCCCGCGTCGGGGTTGCGTGCCGCGCGCGGGATGGTCACGAAGGGTTGGTGTTGGGGGCGCCCGTGCTCGGCGTCGTGGTCGCCCTGAGCCCAGTCCTCGGGGACGTCACCCGCGACGGGTCGGGGCTCGAGTGGTTCGCGGAAGGGGAAGTTGAGGTGGACGGGGCCCGCGGGCGGTCCGCGGGCGAAGGCGATGGCGCGGGAAACGAGCGTTCGAAGGTGTCTCGCGCGCTCGGGTGTCGGTTCGGGCATGCCGGCGTCGGCGGTGAAGCGCGGATAGGATCCGAAGATCGTGCGCTGGTCGATGGATTGGTTGGCGCCCACGTCGTGGAGTTCGGGCGGGCGGTCCGCGGTTAGCACCACGAGGGGGACGCGGGCGTACGCGGCCTCGATGACGGCGGGCAGGAAATTGGCGACGGCCGTGCCGCTCGTCGCGACGAGGGCGACCGGGCTGTGCGTCGCCTTGGCGACGCCGAGTGCGAAGAAGCCGGCGCCGCGCTCGTCGAGGTGCGTGGAGAGCGTGAGGCCGGGTTCGGCGTGCAGGCCGAGGACGAGGGGCGTCGAGCGGGAGCCGGGCGCGATGCAGACGTGTTGCACGCCGCCACGCGAGACCTCCTCGCCCACGAGGCGGCCCCAGAGGGCGTTGCGGTTGGGGATCATGCGGCCTCCGCTTCGAAGGCGTCGGCCAGGAGTTGGAACTTGGCCCGGGACTCGGCCCACTCCTCGGCGGGGTCGGAGCCTTCGACGATCCCGCACCCTGCGTGCAGGACGACATCGCGGCCTTGCACGTTCGCGCTGCGGATGCCGACCGTGAGTTCGCCGTCGCCTTCGGCGTCGAACCAGCCGATGGCGCCCGCGTACCAACCGCGCGGCGAGGATTCGAGGCGTTCGAGGAGCCGTTGGGCGGCCTCGGGGGGCCAGCCTCCGACGGCGGGCGTCGGGTGGAGTCGGGCGGCGAGGTCCAGCAGCGACTCGCCGGGGTCGGCGGCGGCTTCGAAGCGCGTCTCGAGGTGTTGGACGTTGGGCAGGCGCAGGACGCCGCGTTCGACCGGCGACGTCCAGGGCAGGCCGCGTTCGTTGAGGCGCGCGCGCAGGAAGCGGGAGACGATCTCGTGCTCCCAGGCGTCCTTGGAGCTTGCGACGAGGGCGCGGGCGAGGGTCTCGTCCTCGGCGTCGGTGCGGCCCCGGTTGCGGCTGCCGGCCAGCGCGAGCGTGCGGACGCGGCCCGCGCGGCGTTCGAGCAGGAGTTCGGGGCTCGCGCCGAGGAAGGCGACGTCGGGGCGGGGTTCGACGAGGAAGACGCGTCCGGCCGGCGTGCGCGTGGCGAGGGCGCGCAGGAGGCGGGGCAGGCGCGGCGGCGCGGCGAGGGTCGCGTGCAGGCGGCGGGCGAGCACGACCTTCTCGACGACCTGGTTGCGCACGGCGTCGAGCGCCTGGCGGACGGCGGTGGCCCACGGTTCGAAGTTGGGATCGTTGCGCCAGACGACGGGGACGGGCGGCGTCGGCGTGCGGGGTGGCGGTTGAACCACGGGCGGCGCGTCCCCGATGAGGGTCTCGTAGGCGCGTCCGTCTTCCAGGACGAGCTGCCGGTGGGGCAGGACGAAGCGGGCGTCGGGCCAGTCGGCGTCGTGGCCCCCGGGGTTGTAGGCGAAGCCGCCCATCCATCGCGGGCCCACGCTCTCAGGGACGCCGGGTCCCCGCTCGTGGGCGAGGCGTTCGGTCCAGGTCCGCGCGGCCCGGCCGACCTCGTCGAAGCGTTGCGGGCCTTGTGCGACGAGTTCGACGCATCGGCCGACGCCAACGAGGGTGGCGCGGCTCGTCCAGTGGAGGAAGCGGGGCGCGCCTTCGTGGCGGGCCAGGTACGCGAAGGGGTCGGTGGGTTCGACGAGCGTGGTGCGGGCGGAGAGGACGCTGGGTCCCGGTTTCGTCTGCGGCTGGGCGCTCGCTTCCATCCGTGACATTCGGAGTCCCGTCCGTCTCGGGCCGAGCCCGAAGCCCTCTCGCATATTAACGATTCGACGCGCGGGGGCGCGCGGGCCGGCTGGAGGATTTCGTTTCGCGTTCTTCGACGTGCAAGTCGGTCGAGAAGACGCCGGGAAGGCGCGAGACGGCCACGACGACCGCGTTGAGGTGGTCGGCGTCGGGCGCCTCGATGAAGACCAGGCCGTCGTACCGGCCCAGGCAGGGATAGGCGTCGACGACGCCGCGGATCTTGCGCGCCTTGCGGTAGAGGCGGCCCGCATGTCCGAGGCGTTGGCGCTCGGTGACGAAGAGGACGCCCCTCACCGGCCCACCACCTGGGGGATCTCAAGGAGCGTCTCGCTGACGATGATGCCTTCGAGGCCGCTCAGGCGGTCCAAGAGTTCGGCCAAGTGGGCCATGCCGCGCACCTCGGCGCGGATGACGACCTCCATCCGCTTGCGGACGGGGAACGCGTCGACGACGCCGGGAAAGTGCGCCGTGGACTCGGCGATGCGGCGCGGGTGGTCGCGGACGGCCACGAGGATGCACGCCTTCATCCGGGAGGCCGAACCCGGGGGCGGCCTTGAACCCTTTTGCGGGCACGCGGGCCGCAAGGTTCCTGTACCCCGGACGTTCCAGTAGGTGTCATGGCGGACGCTCCCGCAGGTCCCAAGCGCTACTACCGGACGACGCGGTCGGATTCGAGGATTGCCGGCGTCTGCGGCGGCCTCGCCGTCTACTTCAACATGGACCCGACGCTCGTGCGCATCCTGTGGGTCATCCTCACGCTCGTGACGGGCCTCCTGCCCGGCATCGTCGGCTACGTCATCTTCTGGGTGGCCGCGCCCAGCGAGGACACGCTCAATCCCCAGGCGCAGCCTCCGGCGAAGGTCTTCCGCTAGTCGAGGACGAGTTCACGGTTTGTCGTAGCGGTAGAACCCCTCGCCGCTCTTGCGCCCCAGTTTTCCCACCCGCACGAGGCGTCGCAGGACCTCTGGCGGTCGGAAGACGTCGCTGGCGAGCGACTTGTGGAGGTGTTCGGCGATCGCGAGTCGGACGTCGAGGCCGACGAGGTCGGTGAGCTTGAGCGGGCCCATGGGGTGGTTGTAACCGAGCTCCATGGCCTTGTCGATGTCTTCGGCGCTCGCCACGCCCGCCTCGAACATGCGCATGGCCTCGAGGCCGAGGGCGAGGCCGAGCCGGGAGCTGGCGAAGCCCGGCGTGTCGCGCACGACGATGGGCTCCTTCCCCATGCGCCGGGCGAGAGCCACCGCCGCGTCCGTGGCGTCCTGGCTCGTGCGGTCGCCGCGGACGACCTCGACGAGTTTGAGGAGGTGGGGCGGGTTGAAGAAGTGCATCCCGACGAGGCGTTCGGGGCGCCGCAGGCCGTACGCGATCGCGGTGATGCTGAGGCTCGACGTGTTGGATGCGAGGAGCGCGGTCGGGGGCGCCACGGACTCGACCTCTTTCAGGACGCGCTGTTTGAGGTCCAGGTCCTCGGGCACGGCCTCGATGACGAGGTCGGCCTCCCGGGCGGCCTGTTTCGCGTCCGTCACGGTCGTGATGCGGGCGAGCGTGGCCTCGCGTTCCTCGGCGGAGACCTTTCCCTTCTGGACGCCCACGTCGAGGGCTTGGCGAATGCCGTCGAGGCCGCGGCGCACGGACGCGTCGTCCACGTCGCGCAGCACGACCTCGCACCCGGCCTGGGCGGCCACGTGGGCGATGCCGCGGCCCATCGTGCCCGCGCCGAGGACGGCAACGCGTCGGACGTTCACGTCTTGGCCCCCTTCTTGGCCACGAAGGCGTCGACGGCGTCGGCGTGCTCTTGCGTCGTGAACCGGATGCCCTGCGCCATCGCCTCTTGGACGACTGCGGAATCGACCGTGCGGGCCACGTTCGTCCACAGGAGGCGCTTGGCATCCCGGACCGCGGTGGGCGGCAGCGAGCCGAGCTTGCGGGTCCAGTCCTCGACGTCGGCGTCGAGGCTCTGCGTGTCCGCGGAGAGTCGCGTGACGAGGCCGAGGTCGGACGCCTCGTCAGCGTCGATGGAGTCACCCGTGAGGAGGAGGCGTCGCGCGTGTTGGATCCCGACGATGTGGGGCAGGAGCCAACTCGTCGCGGTATCGGGGACGAGGCCGACCTTGACGAAGGGGGCCCCGAACGTGGAGCGCTTCGTGGCCAGGAGGGCGTCGCACGCGAGCGCGAGCCCCAGGGCGGCGCCCAGGCACGCACCGTCGACGCGCGCGAGGACGGGGCGTTCGTGTTGGAGGATGGCGCGGACGATGGCGGTGAGGCCGCGGCGCAGGCGTTCGTAGGTCTCGACGGCCTTGCCGCGGCGCGCGATCATGTCGCGGATGTCGCCGCCTGCGCTGAAGTCGGCCCCGGCGCCGGTGAGGACGACGACGCGGACGTCGGCGTCCTTCTCGGCGCGGTCAAGGCTGGCAAGCAACTGCTGGATTGAATCGAGGTTGAGGGCGTTCTTCGAATCGGGGCGGTCCAGCACGATGCGCGCGACGGGGCCGCCGCGTTCGTACCGGACGACGTCCACGCCTCGGCAGGACCCCAGGCGCCGCGTTAAAGGTTCCGTCGTTTTCGAGGGTTGTCAAAATATCCTTTTATCGACACGTCGCGGCTCCTGTCGCCGATGACGCGGGAATCCGACATGGACGCCCCGGCAACGAACGCTCGCTTCCGCGGCCGGCCCCCCTTGTGGCTGGACCGGGTCTATCGCGAGAGCCAGAAGCGCCAGATCTAGGCCGTCGTCGAACGACGCGTCGGCTTCTTGGCGGCCACGGGCGCGGGCGTCTCGACGCCGAGCTGCCACAGGGCCTGTTGGACGATGCGCGTGAGGTAGTAGTTCTTCTCTGGAACGCAATAGTAGGGCGCTTCGTCCTTGAGTTCCTGGATGAGGTCCACGTAGGTCTGGTACGCGGGAACGGCTTCCTCAGTGACCTCGCGGACGAAATTGAGCGGGTGCCCGAGGTGGTTGAGGCCCCGCACGCTCATCGCGTCATAGATGGGGTAGGCGGGGTTGTTGAAGTGGAGGAGGGCCGTGGCGAACTCGGTGCCGCCCTCCGCGAAGTCGTCCAGGCGCGTCAATTGGCCCGCGCGGGGATAGCGGGCCTTGGAGAGTTGGCGGTCGAGTTCGGGGAACGTGCGTGGGTCCCGCAGCGCCATGACGGGCGGGTTGCCGCCCACGAACTGCTTGACGCGGTGGAAGTTCCCGTGCGTGACGGGACGCCTCATGTCAAAGAGGGTCTCTTCGTACTTCTCCCACGAGACGCGGTTGGCCCGCTCGAAGAGTTCGGGCATTCGCAGGAAGAAGGCGCGGTGGTCCATCCGGGAGCCTCTCAGGCGGCCGCCTTGGGCGCGATCCAGTCGCCTTCGGCGAAGATCTCCTTGAGCGTGGCCTCGTCTTCCTTCGTGGGCAGGTTCGCGGCGAGGTACGCCTCGTAGTCCTTCTCGGCCACCTTCTCACCGTCGATCGTGAAGGCCTGGTTCTCCCAGTCACCGATCTTCCGGTTGAACTTCTCGCTGGGGATGCGGAGCTTGGCTTGGCCCTCGGGGATGAGCTTGTTGAGGCGGTCGTTGAGTTCGGCGATCTCTTGGTAGTAGAGTTGCCGCGCGTGGGCGTTGAGCAGGCGCAGGTCGACGGGTTCGTCCGTCTCGAGTTCGTTGTAGCGGCTCTTGAGGCCCCACTGGTAGCTCCAATGGCTCGTCGAGGAGCCGTCCTTGCCGAAGAGGTCCAACGCGGTCGGGACCCACTTGTTGAAGTAATGCTGGAGGACGGGGATGGGGACCTTGCCCGCGCGCACGATGCGTTGGAGGCCCGAGTAGCCGGTGCCGAGGTGGAAGGATTCCTCCTTGAGCATGGGGCCCATGCTCTGCGCGAGGGGGGCGAAGGCGGCGTTGGAGAGCATCTTGAGCTGGAACTTGCCGTCGCGGTCGACGAACTGGGTGTAGCAGAAGAAGTCCACCCAGTTGTCGGTGGGCGTGTTGAAGGCGCCCAGGAGCCGGTTGCCTTCGTACGCGCGGCGTTGGAGTTGCTTGGAGGCCTCGACCTTTCCGGAGTCGCCGAAGAACTGGACGAGGAGGTAGCACATCTGCCACCCGTGGCGCATCTCCTCGCTCATGATGCGCAGCGCGGACTTGAGGTCGTACTCGGTCGGGGCGGACTTGAGGAGGTGGCGTTGTTGTTCGACGCTCGCGAACTCCGTGTCGCCCTGGTAGACGATGAGGTGCTGCAGCGAGTCGCGGATCTGCTGGTTGGGGATCTGGAGGTAGCGCTTCCACTTGGGTTGTCCCTTGAATTCGCCGAACTGGATGGTCTCGTGCTCCAGGTCGGCGAACTTGGTCTCGAAGCGGAAGTCCCCGAGGAGGTCGGTGTTGAAGCCGATGTCTTTTTGCCACTGTTCGAAGAGCCCGATCCAGTCGTCGAAGCTCTGAATCGCCTTAGCCATGCCGTGTCGGCTCGAACAAGCCCGGACCCGTTAAAAAAGCGCGCCAACGGGCCTTGTGCGGAAGAGGTCCGAGACCGGCCGCAGCAGTTCGACGGCGATCTCCGAGACCGACCGCGTCTTGCGCACCGGCGCGAACCGCTTCTCTTCCTTCTTGGAGCCTTCGTCGCCGGAGCCGGCCGCGAGCCACGCCTGGATGGCGGCGGGCGGGCGGTAAGCCATCACGATGAGCGCGGCGGCGGCGAGACCGATGAAGCGCGTGAGGATCTCCCACGCGTCGGTGTCCCGTACCCGGAACGCGCTCGGGATGAGCGACGAGGCGAACCACGTGACGATGGACCAGGAGACGATGGCGATCCGGTAGCGTTGCGCACGGTCGCGCACGCGGAAGAAGAGGCTGAAAT
>Ga0070694_100000051_pt1 | contig 54318 bp, 49 predicted proteins | sample KBSK1251metaG_FD_65470 | JGI IMG/M metagenome (GOLD analysis project Ga0070694, IMG submission 65470) | Corn, switchgrass and miscanthus rhizosphere microbial communities from Kellogg Biological Station, Michigan, USA - KBS K1-25-1 metaG | ecosystem: Host-associated > Plants > Roots >...
CCGAACAGGAGCGAGGTCGCGTAGAGGGCGCCCAGGTCGCTCGCCCGCGCGAAGCCGAGGAAGGCCGCGGTCTGGAGCGCCAGCGCGAGCGCGAGCGCGCCGCGCCGGCCGATCCGGTCCGAGGCGCCGCCCATGACCAGTCGGCCCACGAGCGCGGCGGCCCCGAGCGCGCTCACGAGCGTGGCGGCGAGCAGGGGCGGGATGCCGAGCCCCCGCGCCATCGGGACGAGGTGCACGAGCGGGATGAACACCGGGGCCCAGGTACCGGCGAACACGCCGAAGAGAAGCCAGAAGGCGGGCGAGCGGAGGGCGCGGCGGATCGTCCAGTCGTGGGCGGCTCGAGCGCGGGCCGTCGCGGTGCGGACCGGAGCGGCCCGGTCCCCGTCCGGAGCGAGGCCGACAGTCTCGGGATCGCGTCGCATGAGGACCGCGAGGGCGTTGAGGGTCACCAGGATCGTGGCGCCGAAGACGACGTAGGCCCATCGCCAGCCGACCCGGCTCACCAGGAAGTGGGCGACGGGCGGAAGCGCGAACGTGCCGAGGCTGCCGCCGGCGCTGGCCAGTCCCACCGCGAGCCCGCGCCGGCGGGTGAACCACTTGGCCACCGTGGCGTTGCACGGCACGTAGGCGGTGGACATGCCGAGCGCGGCGACCGTGCCGTAGAGCACGTAGGGCTGCCAGAGGGCGCTCACCCCGCTCATCGCGACGAGGCCCAGCCCGAGCAGCGCGCCGCCGAGCGCGATGACGACGCGGGGGCCCCAGCGATCGGTGAGCCGACCCGCCACCAGGGCGAAGCCCGAGTACACGAGCGCGTAGAGCGAGAACACGCCGGAGAGGCTCGCGCGGCTCCAGCCGAACTCGTCCACGAGGGCCGCGAAGAAGACCCCGAAAGCGTACTGGGTGCCGTAGGCCATGAACAGGACGAGGAAGGCCGCTCCAACCACCGTCCAGCCGTAGAAGAGGCCCCCGGGGCCGGGCCGGCCGCCGGGGCTACCGGCCGGCATCGTCGGGGCGCGGGCTCGTGGATCGCTCCATGTCCAGGATGGGCGGCACGGTGCCGGCCGCCGGCGTGCTCTCCACGCGGACGATGCGGCTGAGGCGGCCGACCGCGTCCCGGATGCGCACCGCCGCGTTCCGGCAGGTACGCGTCCAGCTGCTCTCCTCGGTGCCGGGAGGCAGGCGATCCTCCAGCATCTGGATGTAGCCCATGATGATCGCGAGCGGGTTGTTGATCTCGTGGGCGGCGGCCTGGGCGAGCAGGTTGACCGAGCGGAGCGAGGCCGCTTCCCGGCGGGCCTCCTCCCCGGCCAGCCGCTCGGCCGCGTCGCGATAGATGATGATCTCGTAGCGCCGGCCCCGATACGCGACGACGCGGCGCGTGGAATCGACCGCGAGCAGCCGCCCGGACGCGGTCTGGAAGGGCACGCCGAGGGCCCGCGCGATCGAGCCGTCCCCGGTCGGCGGCCGGACCGTCGCATCCCAGTCGGCCGGCCTCGGCCAGAACTCCCGGCTTTCGCGGCCGACCAGCTGCGCGCGCGCGAGCCCGGACAGCTCGCAGTCGGCGCGGTTGCAGTCGATGATCCGGTGGGTCTCGCCGTCCACCACGCGCACCGCGTCGGTGGCGTCGTCGAGCACCGCGCGAAAGCGCTCGCGCTCCTGGGCGAGCGCGCGGCGCTCGACGATGCTCGCCATCAGCAAGGCGATGGCCGGGATCCCGATCGCGGTGAGGATCAGGTAGGACGGCCACACGCGCGCGAACATGGCGCGGCCCCGCTCCCCGAGCAGGCCGAAACCGCCGAAGGTGATGAAGAACGTCGCCACCGACAGCACGAAGGCGTGGCGGAAGCGCACCTTCTCGGCGGCCCCCGCCCAGCGGTGGGACAGCGCGGCCGCCGCCGCCACCGCGAGCAGGGTCACCACCCCCGCCGGCGCCCCGGCCCCGCCGAGCCAGGTCCGGTAGGCCACCGCGGCGAGCGCGGCGATGAGGCCCGCCCAGCCGCCCTCGAACAGCCCGATGACCGCCACCGGGATGACGCGGCCGTCGACGAAGATCCCCTCGACGGTCTGGATGCGGGAGATCATCAGGATGACCGCGAGGCCGCCCCACACCAGGCCCATCGCCACGACCCAGAACGGGCGCCGGCGGGGGTCGTCCGGGGCGAACCAGCCGTAGGCGAGCGAGTAGAACAGAACGCCGGACACCACCGTGCCCGCGGCCTCGAGCAGGTGGTGGTGATCCATCAGCCCCGTCCGGAGGCGGATCGCCCGTTCGGCCGGGGCAAGAGCTCGCGGAGGAACTTGCCGGTGTAGGACCCGGTCACCTGGGCGATCTGCTCGGGGGTGCCCTCCGCGACCAGCTCGCCCCCCGCCTCGCCGCCCTCGGGTCCAAGGTCCACGACCCAGTCGGCGGTCTTGATCACGTCGAGGTGGTGCTCGACCACCAGCACCGTGTTGCCCGCGTCCACCAGCCGGTTCAGGACGAGGAGCAGCTTGCGGATGTCGTCGAGGTGGAGCCCGGTGGTCGGCTCGTCCAGGATGAAGAGGTGGTCGGTGGTGAGTCGCGCGGACAGCTCCGCCGCGATCTTGAGCCGCTGCGCCTCGCCGCCGGACAGGGTGGTGGCGGGCTGGCCGAGGCGCAGGTACCCGAGCCCGACCTCGCGGAGGACCTTGAGGCGACGCTGCAGCACCGGCTCGGAGGCGAAGAAGTCGACCGCCTCGTCGACCGTGAGCTGGAGGACCTGGCTGATGTCGCGGCTCTTGTAGGTGACCTGCAGCACGTCGGCGCGGTAGCGCCGGCCCTCGCACTCCTGGCAGGTCACGTAGACGTCCTCCACGAAGTACATCTCGAGCTTCTGGAAGCCGTCACCCTCGCAGGTGTCGCAGCGCCCGCCCGGCACGTTGAAGGAGAACGCGCCGGGGCCGAGCCCCAGGGTCTGGGCGCGCGGCAGGCCCGCGAAGAGCCGGCGGATCTCGTCGAAGGCCTTCACGTAGGTGACCGGGTTGGAGCGCGGGGTGCGTCCGATGGGCTCCTGGTCGATGAGGCGGATGCCCTTCAGGTGCTGGAGCCCGCGCAGCTCGTCGTGGGCGCCCGGGACCGCGAAGTCCACCTTGAAGTGGCGGGCCACCGCGCGATAGAGGGTGTCGTGCACGAGCGTGGACTTTCCGGAGCCCGAGACCCCGGTCACGCAGGTGAGGGTATTGAGGGGGATCTTCACGGTGACGTTCTTCAGGTTGTTCGCGCGGGCGCCCGCGAGCACCAGGGCGCGGCGGCCCGGCCGCCGGCTGAGGGGCAGGGGGATGGTGTCGCGACCGCTCAGGTAGCGAGCGGTCAGCGAGCGGGGATCCTTGCGGAACTCGTCCTGGGTGCCCGCGAAGACCACGCTGCCGCCCCGCTCGCCCGAGCCGGGGCCCATCTCGATCAGGTAGTCGGCCACCTCGATAAGGGCGCGATCGTGCTCGACCATCACCACCGTGTTGCCGCCGGAGGCGAGCTCGCGGCAGAGCTCGGCGAGCCTGGCGGTGTCCCGCGGGTGCAGCCCGATGGAGGGCTCGTCGAGCACGTAGAGAGTGCCGGTGAGCTGGGCGCCGAGCTGGTTGGCGAGATTGATCCGCTGCGCCTCGCCGCCCGAGAGGGTCCGCGTCTGGCGCGCGAGGGTGAGGTACCCGAGGCCGACCCGGAGCAGGAACGAGAGCTTGGCGCGCAGGAGCTTGAGCACGTCCCGCGCCACGGTGGCTTCCCACTCGGTGAGCGAGAGGGTCGCGAAGAGCGCGTCGAGCTCCTCGACCGTCTTCTCGCCGAACTCGGCGATGCTGGCGCCGGCCACGCGCACCGCGAGGGCGTCCGGGCGGAGCCGCCGGCCTCCGCAGCGGGGGCACGGCGACTGGCTGCGGTAGCGCGAGAGAAAGACGCGGACGTGGAGCTTGTAGCGGTAGGACTCGACCTCCTCGAAGAAGCCGCGGATCCCGGTGAGCCCGCCGCCGCCATCGTAGACCCACCGGCGGTCCTCCTCGGGCAGCGTCGCGTAGGGCACGGTCGTGTCGACGCCCCGCTTCTTCGCCGCCTTCAGCAGCTGCTTCTGATACCAGCGGCCCGAGGGATGCGACCACGGCTCCACCGCGCCCTCGGCCAGGCTCCTGCTCTGATCCGGCACCACCCGGGCCTCGTCGTAGCGCAGCACGTTGCCGAATCCCTTGCACTCCGGGCAGGCGCCGAGGGGGTGATTGAACGAGAAGAGCAGGGGCTGGGGCCGGCTCAGGGCGACCCCGCAGGCCGGGCAGTGGAAGTCGCGGCTGACCGGGACCGCGCCCCGCTCGAGCAGGTCCACCGAGGCGCGGCCCTCGCCCTCGGCGAGCGCGGTCTCGAGGGAATCGGTGATGCGCCGGCGGCTGTCCGGCCCGATCACCACCCGGTCCAGCACCACCGCCAATTGCGCCGGATCGAGGCCCGCCGGCAGCGACGCGGGCCGGTTCTGCACCTCGGCCAGGTCCAGGACCTGGTCGCCCGCCTTGACCCGCGCGAAGCCGCGCTGGAGCAGGGTGGCGAAGAGGGCGCGGGGATCGCGGGCTGCGTCCGCGGGTAGGGGAAAGCAGATCATGGCCCGCGCTCCCGGGTGCTCGCGCAGCAGGGCGTCGGCCACCTGGTCGGCCGAGTCGCTCCGGGCGAGGGCCCCGCAGGTCGGACAGTGGACGCGGCCGATCTTGGCGAAGAGGAGCCGGAGGTAGTCGTGCAGCTCGGTGGCGGTCCCCACCGTGGACCGCGCGGTGCGCACCGGGTTCTTCTGCTCGAGCGCGATGGCGGGGCGGATGTGCTCGATGCGGTCCACGTCGGGACGGTCGAGGCGCTCGAGGAACATGCGGGCGTAGGTCGAGAGCGACTCGATGTAGCGCCACTGACCTTCCGCGAACAGGGTGTCGAACGCGAGGGACGACTTGCCCGATCCCGAGACTCCGGTGACGACGGTGAGCCGGTCGTGGGGAATGTCGACGGAGATGTTCTTCAGGTTGTTCTGCCGGGCTCCCTCGATACGGAGCCATACCGGCTGGGACATTCGAGCGATCCTCCTGAGATGGAAAGTCTACTCGACGGACCGAGGCCCTTCAATAGCGCGCGATCGCGCCGGCGCGCGGCGCTTGACAGCCGCGGGTCGGCGCCGGTATGCTGCAGAACCGTAATGAGAACCATTCCTAAGAATGGCATTACTCAGAATGTCGAGGGGGGAGCGGCGGCGACCCTGCGGGCCCGCGGCCTCCGCCTCACCGGGCCGCGCCGCCTGGTGCTCGACGTGGTCCGGGCCACCCAGTCGCATCCCACCGCGGAGTGGGTGCACCGGATGGTGCGGCGCCGGCGGCCCCAGGTGAGCCTGGGCACGGTCTATCGCAACCTGCGCCTGCTGGTCGCCCAGGGGCTGGTCAAGGAGCTGCCCGGGCCCCACGCCCGGTTCGACGGCAACCTGAGCGAGCACCACCACTTCACCTGTCTCCTCTGCGGCTCCATCAGCGACGTGCAGGGGCCGGTCACCGAGCCCCACTCTCGCGCCCTCTGCGGCCGGGTGGCCGCCCAGAGCGGCTTCAGCGTCACGCACCACCGGATCGAGTTCTACGGTCGCTGTCTCGAGTGCCAGCGCCGTGGAGGCCGGAAGGCCTCGCGGGGCCGACGCCCGGCACCGTAGCCCGGGAGACCCCCGGGCCGCCGTCACCACCAACCGCGGTAAAGGAGGACGTCCCATGGCAGGCAAGGCTTTGAAGGGCTCGAAGAGCGTGGAGAATCTCAAGGAGGCGTTCGCGGGCGAGTCGCAGGCCAATCGCCGCTACCTGTACTTCGCGCGCGTCGCGGACATCGAGGGCTTCCCGGACATCGCGGGGCTGTTCAAGGACACCGCGGACGCGGAGACCGGTCACGCCTTCGGGCATCTCGACTTCCTCAAGGAGGTGGGCGACCCGGCCACCGGCGAGCCCATCGGCAAGACCGAGAAGAACCTCAAGGCCTCGGTCGCGGGGGAGACCTACGAGTACACCCAGATGTACCCGGGCATGGCCAAGACCGCGCGGGACGAGGGGTATTCGGAGCTGGCCGAGTGGTTCGAGACCCTCGCCAAGGCCGAGAAGTCGCACGCCGGCCGCTTCACCAAGGGCCTCAACCAGGTCGCGGGCAAGGACCCGGCCGACGCCATCTAGGGACCGGCGGAATCGCCCGGGCGCCGGCGGGTAGGCCGGTGCCCGGGCACGACCTCCAACCGCCCCGCCCGCATCACGAGAGGCCGATGACACTCGACATACGCGCACCGGAATTCTGGCGGCTCGACCGCGTCGACACCGAGCTGCGCCGGGTCTACGACATCTGCGCGGGCTGTCGGCGCTGCCTGCCCCTCTGCCCATCGTTCAAAGTGCTGTTCGACCGCCTGGACGTGGCCGCGGTGGACGGCGACGTCGAGAAGCTGCCCGCCGCGGACGTGAAGGAAGTGGTCGATCTCTGCTACCAGTGCAAGCTCTGCTACAACCACTGCCCCTACACCCCGCCGCACCGCTGGGCGGTGGACTTCCCCCGGCTCATGCTGCGGGCCCGGTCGGCGGAGGCGCGGGAAAAGGGCGTGACGCTTCAAGACCGGTTCCTGGGCAACACCGAGCTGGTCGGACGCCTGGGCAGCCTGACCGCGCCGATCTCGAACTGGATGAACACGGTGTGGGTCAACCGCAAGTTCATGGAGATGGCGGTCGGGATCCACGCGAAGCGTGACCTGCCCCCGTTCCACCGCGAGACCTTCTCCCGCTGGTTCGACGGGCGCAAGCCCGTCCCGCGGGGGGAGCCGGCCCGCGACCGGGTGGCCCTCTTCGCGACCTGCTCGGTGGAGTACAACGACCCGCTCACCGGCAAGGCGACGGTGGCGGTGCTGGAGAGGAACGGGGTGGACGTGGCCCTGCCCGCGCAGCGCTGCTGCGGCATGCCCTACCTCGACGGCGGCGCGGTGCCCGAGGCCAAGCGTCTCATCGCGGACAACGTGAGGAGCCTGGCCGAGCAGGTCCGGCAGGGACGCGAGATCGTGGTGCCGGGGCCCACCTGCTCCTACATGCTCAAGCAGGAGTATCCCTGGCTCGACGGCTCCGAGGACGCGAACCTGGTCGCCTCGCACACGCGGGATCTCTTCGAGTACCTGGCGTCGCTGCACGCGCGGGGGAGGCTCGACACGAGCTTCCCCAACGCGCCCGGCTCCATCGCCTATCAGCTGCCCTGCCACCTCAAGGCCCAGAACATGGGGACGCGCTCCGCGGACGTCCTGCGCCTCACCGGGGCCGAGGTGGAGGTGATCGAGCGCTGCTCGGCGGTGGACGGCACCTGGGGGATGAAGAAGGAGTACTTCGAGCTGTCGATGAAGGTGGCGGAGCCCCTGTTCCGGGACATCGAGCGCGCGAAGCCCGACCGGGTCGCCACCGATTGCCCGCTCGCGGCCCTGCAGATCCGCCAGGGCACCGGTCGACCCGCGCGGCATCCGATCCAGATCCTGGCCGAGGCCTACGGCCTCGATCCGGAGGGCGGGGCATGAGCCGCGCCATCGTGCTCGGGGACGTCGTCAACTTCTTCGAGTACGAGAAGGTGCGCGAGGAGCGTCGTCGGCGCGTGATCGCGCTCAAGGAGAAGCGGCGGGTCGGGGTGGGCCCCTACCTGTCGTTCGTCTTCGAGAACCGCGAGACCCTGCTCTTCCAGATCCAGGAGATGTGCCGCGCGGAGCGGATCATCGACGACGCGAAGGTGCAGGAGGAGATCGACGTCTACAGCGCGCTGCTGCCCGCGCCGGGCGAGCTCTCGGCCACCGTGTTCATCGAGATCGCGGACAAGGATCAGATCAAGCCGGTGCTCGACCGCTTCATGGGCATCGACGTCGGCCCGCACGTCTGGCTCGAGGTGGGGCGGGAGATCCGGGTGCCCGGCACCTTCGAGGCCGGCCACTCCGACGAGGAGAAGGGCAAGCTCGCCGCGGTCCACTTCGTGCGCTTCGCGTTCTCCCCGGAGGCGATGCGCGCGTTCCGGGAGTCGGAGGTCCACCTGGTGGTGGACCATCCCGCGGCGCGCGCGCGCACCCGACTCTCCGACCCCACCAAGGCCGAGCTCCTGAGCGATCTGGCGACGTGACGGGCGCGCGCGGCGCCGGCTGAGGACCGTCTACTGCATGATCATGAACCAGACGTAGTAGACAAGGGTAAGGATGAAACCGAACCAGAGGGTGCCCTTTACGGTGGCTAGGGGCTTGGCGGCGCCCTTGCCGGGGGTTCCCACCAACCCGTTGATCTCCACCAGGATCATGATGGCGAGGGCCACGATCCAGAAGACGAGCCCGGACTTCCCGACGGTCAACCCGGCCAGATGGCTGGCCGCGCCCATGAAGAACAGCAGGGGGATGGACATCACGACGTTGGTGCGGGAGGCCAGCCCGCCGCGCGCCCCCGCCGCGGCCGCGGCCGGGTTGGCCGGCTTGCCCGCCGCGGTGTCGAGCGCGTTCTGGATGACGATCTTGTTCTTCGGCCAGATCACGAACCACACGTTGGCCCACATGAACGACCCGAGGAGCCCTCCCAGCAGGATCTTCCAGGTCCCCGGATCCTGGATTCCGCGGATCCCGATCCAGTAGTGCAGCAGGTAGATCCAGCCGGACAGGAACGTGATCATGGCGCCCCACCGGAACCACCAGAGCGCCCGGGGTAGGAGCTTCTGCTGCGCGCCGGAGCGCACGCCCGGCTCCGTCTCCGCGAAGAACGGGGTCTGGACGAAATTGAAGTAATAGAGCAGCCCGATCCAGGTGATGCCAGCCAGGAAGTGGATCCATCGCAAGAGGAACAGCCAGCCTTCGGTGCTCATCAGCGCCATCGTCACCCTCCCGGAAGACCTGCCGGTCAGTAACTGCGCCTAGCCCTCTTCCTCGCCGGCCTCGTCGTCGTCGTCGAGGTCGTCGTCCTCGTCGTCGTCCTCGTCTAGGTCGTCGTCGTCGAAATCGTCGTCGTCGTCGAAGTCGTCCTCGTCGTCGAGGTCGTCGTCCTCGTCGAGATCGTCCTCGTCGTCCTCATCCTCTTCGTCGTCCTCTTCAACCTCGTCGGCCAGGCCGACCGGCGGCCGATCGTCTTCCTCGATCCAGGGTCGATTCCCGAGGCGGATCATGCGACATCCTCCCGACGTGAAGCTCGTTGCGCTGGGCGGGATTATAACAAAGGGGTCTTGCGTGTCCATGCCAATTTGCCTTCGTGGCGACACTTATCCACTTATCCCCACTCATCCACAAGGCGAGAAATGCACGTCCTGATGCGGCTCCGCGGGCGCGGCGTCGCGAATGCGCAGGCCTGGCGCGGAGACGATGCGCCGGCCGACGCGGGCGCCACGTACGACGCGGTGATTCGCGCGTGAAAGCGAGCGCGCCCGCATTTCTACCGCGTTTCGGCGACCTTGACGATGTCGCGTCGCGACGCCTACGATGCATCGGACGCCGTACGGCGTCCCGAGGAGGCCAACCGATGCCGCTGTTCGCCGTCGAGCGTGACCTGAGCCAAGTGCCGCCCGAGCGGTTCCGGACGGAGCTGAAGGGTCTCGTGAGCGCGTGCGCTCGGTTGAAGGGGGCGGGGAAGAGCGTCCGGTACATCAGCAGCGCGGTGTTCCCGACCGAGGCCCGCGGGCTCTGCCTCTTCGGCGCGGAGCAGCCGCAGTGGATCCGCGAGGTGAACGAGGCGGCCGGCCTGTCCTACTCCCGCATCTTCGCGGTGCTGGACCTCACCCCCACCGGGGTGCGGCGTGACCTCTCGTGCGGTCGCCGGCCGGCCGAGGCGACGCCCGACGGAGCCCGGGCGCGGAACGGTGGCACGGCCGGAGCCGCGGGCCAGGTGAGCGACGAGATCGTCCGGTGGTCCGACGAGGGGCGCCAGCTCCTGCAGACGCTGGGCGGATGGCTCGAGGAGGCCGGCGCGATCCACGACGAGGCGGAGGCCCTCGAGCGCGAGCGGGCCACGCTGGCAGAGGAGGTGCATCGCCTCGAGCGGGACAACGACGCGCTCCGCGCCCAGCGCGACGAGCTGCAGGAGGCGCTCCAGACGATCGCCAGCCAGATGACGCGCACCGCCGACGAGATCCTCTACCGGCTGGAAGCCCGGCGCGGCGCGCCCGGCGACCTCGCTCCCCGATGAGCCCGAATCCGAGCGGCCGCCGTCGCATCCTGGTGGTCGACGACGACGAGCGGGAGCGGGCCGGCGCCGCCCAGGCCCTCGGGGAAGCCGGGCACCTGATCGACGCGGCGGCAACCAAGGCGGAAGTGGTCACGCTGCTGGCCAAGCACGACTACGACCTCGTGCTGGCCGATCTCAAGATGCCGGGGATCAACGGCCCGGCGTTCTATCAGATGCTGAAGGAATCCTGCCGCGGCGCCATGCCGCCGGTGCTGTTCTCGCTCCAGCGGGGCTACACGCCGGAGTACGCGAACTTCCTCATGCGCCAGGCGGCGCCCGTTCTCATGAAGCCCGCGCTCCCCGGCGATCTCCGCCAGGCGGTGGAGCGGCTCCTGCCGCCGGCTCCGCGGGCGGCATCGTCCCTCGCCTCCTGACCCGCCCCGCGCCCCGCGCGAATCGGCCGTCGCGGCAGCCTCGAACGGCACAATTCGACGCACGGCTGCGCGGGGGCGTGCTAGTATTCCGCTCTGCAACTGCGCGTAGTTCCTACCAAGGCGGCGTAGCTCAGGTGGCAGAGCAGGGGTCTCATAAGTCTGACCGCGCACCGTAGCCCCTCGGTAAGTCGCGAACTTGCCGAGGGGTTTTTCTTTCGATCGCTGCACGATAATGCGCGCTGATGCCCCGTTCTGCACCGTCGCGGGCACCATCCTGGGCACCCGGTCGGTGGGGATGATCTGTGCGGCTGGGCTGGTGCGTCCGCTTGAATCTCGCTTGCCGCTGCGTTCCCCCTCGGCGTTCTCGGACAGCCCAGCAGCCACCGGTCGATCGAATCGGGAGCAGCTTCGTCGTGCTGGCCAAGTCGATCACCACGCGCATCTGCGCCATGATCGCCTCCGCTCCGCCCAGGTCCGCCTCCAGTTCGCGGCGCCACGCGAGCAGCGCACGAGCGGCAGCCGATCGGCCGTCGATCGCCCCCAGACCGCGCACCTTTACCTTGGCCATCAGGGTATGGAGACCACGCTTCTGGTAGCTCCGGCGCGCCATCAGGCCAGGAAACCGCCGTGGAACTAGGCGCTGAAACGTACGCGCTGACGCGAACTTACGAACAGCCAGCGATAGGCAATCAGGGGGTCGGCGCCTCGGGGCTGCGCGGCTACGGGGTGGCCCTCGTGATACCTTCCTGAGCCATGAGCATTCACCATCTGCCGCTCACCCAGGTGAACGCGGCGCTCCTGGACGAGCTGATCGCCAACACGGTGGCGGAGAGCCGCGTGCTCGACTACAAGGAGCGCCTGCCCGGCGACAGCGACGCGGACAAGCGGGAGCTGCTGGCCGACGTGACCGCGTTCGCCAACAGCGCGGGTGGTGACCTGATCTACGGGGTGAAGGAACGGCGGAAGGGCGGCGCGACCGGCGAGCCCGAGGCCGTCGTCGGGCTGCCGGACGTCGTGCTCGACGAGGCGATGCTCCGCCTCGACGCCACCCTGCGCACCGGCATGGACCCGCGCATCCCCGGCCTCGTGCTCCACCCCGTCCTGCGTGCGCCTGGCGCCCCGCCGTGCCTGGTTATCCGGATTCCGCGCAGCCCGCACGGGATTCACATGGTGACCTATAAGGGCTCGAGCCGGTTCTACGGGCGTGGAGCGGCGGGGCGGTTCGAGCTGGACTGGGGGCAGATACGCAGCGGCTTCCTGCAAGCCGAGGGCGCGCACGAGCGAGTGCGGCGATTCCGAGAGGAGCGCGTCCTCCGGCTCCTGGCCGGGGAGACGCCGATCCCGATGGGCGCCAGCCCCAAGGTCATCTTCCACGCCCTGCCACTCAACGCGCTTGACGTGTGGCCGGTGTTCCAGACTCTCACCGAGAACCAGCGCATGAACGGCATGACGCCGATGGGGGGCCACCCCAGTGACTGGCGCTACAACCTCGACGGGTTCGTCCTGCACACCAACCGCGACGATCCCAGCCGGCAGACCTACGTGCAGTGCTTCCGCGATGGCGGGCTGGAGGCCATGAGCGGCTCGCTCCTCGACGGCGACCCGCAGCGCGGTGGCTTCTACGGGTGGTCGGTGGAGCTGAACGTGCTGCAGGCCGTCATGCGGTGGCAACAGCACGTCTGGCCGGTGTTGGGCGTGGCGGGTCCCGTGGCCCTCGGGCTGACCCTCTCGGGCGTGAAAGGCCTCAAAGTGCTGCCGCTCAGCAGCTGGAACCTGTTCCCCGGCGACCACAAGGCACTCGACCGCGACGTGGTGATGATCCCCGAGCTGCTCGTGCAGGACCTGGCCACGCCCGCGCCCGCCATGCTCCAACCGCTCTTCGACTTGATGTGGAACGGCGGCGGCTGGTCGCGGTCGCCCTCGTACTCCGGCCCCGGTGTGCTCCGACAGGGCTAGCGACCATGGCTCAGCGGTTCCACCACGGTTCCAACGCACCGAGCTGCACGAGAACACACCAGGGAGCCGGATCACCCGGCCTGCTCGATTCCGTCTGCGGATGCGTCTCGCTGCGGCCTCTTGCGTCGCCGCCGGACGGGACTTTTAATCAGGGGGTCGGTGGTTCGATCCCACCACGGCTCACCAATACAATCGCCAAGGTACACGACTAACGCCGCCTCGTTGGCTGGGCTGGCAATCACCCGGCAATCACGCATAGCGACCACACCTTCCGGTACTTGTTCGGCGACACCGCCGGCTAGCCTCGAGCAACAGTGCCGTCCTTCTGACGGAGGCCTCTCCAGATGAGCGGGTCGCTCGAGGAGAAGATTGTCGAGTCGAGCGCGACCCGGCCAGCCTGGCAACGAGCAGCTGGAACGGACGCCGGGGCAAACGCATGGGCCGCTCAGAGCAAGTGATTCGTAAGCAAGCCCCGATCTCTTGCCGCAACGCAACGCGACACAAAGCCCGGAACCCAGACGCAAGGGTAAGAACCAGCGGTACACTGCGTCGCTCTCCGTCTCGCAATGGTGACCGAAATGGAACCAAGGCCAGAGAGCCGTGGGGGCACTGTCGCACCTCTCCACCGACCCGCCGGGTCCAAAGGCGATACCGTGAGCGATTTTAGCCCTGGGCCTCGGTGGAGGAGACATGAGGCAGCACAGCGGAGCGCGAGGCCATCCCAGGGAACAAGCTCGGGCAGAACGCAAGTCCTGCCGTCGTGCTGTGCTTTGACGCCGCTGACTCTCGGGACGTAGGGGACTTCCCCAGCCGCAGGAGCGCTGTCGACTGCCGTATGGCTGCATCGAGGTCGAGTCTGCCCCAGCGGGCGGCGTCGACCTACCCCTCAACTGTACCCGCCCCTCTCTTAGCTGTCCCTTCCTGAATCCTTGGATTTGCAAAGGGAGCAATGCGCGGATCCATCGACACAGACCGTTGGATGTACCTCCGTCGGGATCCCCGCGTCGTTCTTTTTCGATCCCTCGCGGCGCATTGGCGGCCGTTCAAGGTCATGCGAGAAACAAGCAGGAGAATCCGATGAGCGACAACGAGCGCCGCTCCGCGATCAACGTGCTTGTCGTAGCGACATCACCGGACATCAAGGCCGAGGGCATCGCCGCGGCGGTCAGAGCGCGTCTCGACATGGATCTCGTTGGGCAACGCGTCCTGTCGGTGGCCGAGATGGAGATTCTGCGCTCGCTTCCGGCGTTTCCCCAGTGCGCGCTGGTGCTCGTGGGCCCCCCCGCGACGACCAATGAGCTGGCGGAACGGTGGCTCGCCGACCGCGGTGACCTAGTGGTGCTGCACGTCGAGCTTGTGGCTGACATCGTGCGAATAGCGGGCATCGCGCTTCGTGACCCGGGCCTGTCCTCGTTGCTGAGCGCATTGCGTGAACTTGTACGACGCGTGGGTACTCAGCCGCAGCAGCGCGTGTCGAGGATCAGGTTGTCTTCGAAAGGGAATGCAACACCTCCCGAGCGAGTGTTACTCCGACGGCCGCTGCTGGAAGCGGCGATCCAGTGGTTGCACCGACGCTTGCGAAGCGCGGTCGATCGCGTTTCCGACCCTGACGGTGACATGAGCCTGCTCGCGCTCACCCGAGCGGCTCTCCTGCGTTCGCTCGACGCGTCCGCCGAGCAGGGGTGGTCGGACGTTCCCAGCGAACTCGCAGAGGCCGACGACGAGGCACTGGGCCGTGCGCGCGCGGAGGCCGGTGCGACTAGGGAGCCCCTGGCCGTGGCGGGTCAAGTCTTCGAGCTCGACCCCGTCGAGTTCAGGATGCTGGTGCTCGGGCTCGCGCCGGAGCTCGATCACCGATATCAGCGTTGCCTGGGATTCCTACTCGACGAGATGGGCCGGCGCGTCGGGACCCTGGGTCTGTATGCGGCGTTGCTCGGCGCGCCCGCGCGAGTGCGCGGCGAACTGGCCCAGGCAGGCGCCCTCGCGCGCTGGCGAGTCTTCGACGGATCGCCGGGTCGCGCTTGGACCGCCGACGAGCCGCTCCGGCTCGACCCGTTCCTAGCGGAATGGCTGCTCGGCGACGAGGCCGCGCTGGCCCATGACCCGCGGGTTCGGCGCGCGATGCGGCTCGTTCCGTGGCCCGGCGCGGCGCTGCTCGAGGAGCGCGCAGAGCGAGCGCGGGCCACTGACCTGGTGGGCAAGCTCACCGGCGACGGCGGGGCGCCGTGGCTCCTCCTCGGTGGGGAGGATCCGGACGGCTGGCGCGCCCTCGTGGAACTCGGCGCCGCCCTCGGGCAGACGGAGCTGATCCGCGTGAGCCTAGCCCGGTTCTCGGGGATAGACGCGCTTGACGTCGAGGAGTGCGCCCGCCGGATCGGGCGGATGGCGCGGCTCACGCGGGCGCCGCTGGTGCTCGACCTCGCTTACCGGGAGAGCGCCGAAGTGGAGGACGAGGGGCTGCGCCTCTTCCTCGGGACGCTACATCGAACGGCGTGCCGCGCCGGGGTGATCTGCGTCGACGCGGCGCGGACCATTCGCCTGCTGGGGTCCGCGCCGTACGAGATGATGGACGAGGCGGCGCTGCCCCGGGCGGCCCGGGTCAGCGTGGTGCGAGCGGCCGCGACCGGAGCGGGCGCCTATATCACCGAGGAGGCGGCGGAGCGGATCGCCGCCCAGTATCCCCTCCACGTCGGCACGTTCGAGCACGCGATGCATCTCGCGCAAGGACGCCCGATCGACTTCGACGCTGACGATCCGCGGCTCCTCCGATTCACGGCGGCGTGCCGGCAGGTGGCCGGGGAGGGCATCTCTCACCTCGCGGAGCGGATCGAGCCCGTCTTCACCCTTGACGACGTCGTGCTGCCGCCGGACCGGAAGCGCCAACTCATCGAGATCGTCGACAACGTGCGCCTCGCCCCGTACGTTCTCGACGAGTGGAAGTTTGGAGCGCAGCTCCCGTACGGCCGGGGCGTCGCAGCGCTGTTCTTCGGTCCCAGTGGGACGGGCAAGACGATGGCCGCCATGGGCGTCGCCCGCCGCCTCGGGATTCAGATGCTGCGATTCGACCTCTCCCGGGTCGTGAGCAAGTACATCGGGGACACCGAAAAGAACATCGATCGCGTGTTCACCGACGCCCAACGGTCGGGGTCGGCGATCCTCATCGACGAGGCCGACGCGCTCCTCGGTAAGCGTAGCGAGGTGAAGGACGCCCACGACCGCTACGCGAATATCGAGGTCGCCTATCTACTCCAGCGGATGGAGGCCTACCAGGGCCTGGCCATCCTCACCACCAATCTACGGCAGAATCTGGACCCCGCCTTCGTGCGTCGCCTGCGGTTCATCGTGGATTTCCCCCGGCCCGACGTGGAGGCGCGCGAGAAGATCTGGCGGCACTGCTTACCGCCGGGGTCGCACGCGCTCGACGACGCGGCGTTTCACCAGCTCGCGCGGCGGATCGACCTCACGGGAGGGCACATCCGCCAGATCACGCTGCGCGCGGCGTTCATCGCCGCGGCGGCGGGGCGGCAGATCGGGTTGGAGCACGTGGCGCACGCCACGCGGGCGGAGCTCGCGAAGCTGGGGATGCCGCCGGTCGAGATTGACGACGGCTGTGTGCGGAGGGCGGCGTGAGCGCCGATGCCATTCTCCAGGTGACCGAGGCGCTGAGGAAGCGGCTGGAGGCCGCCCGCACTGCGTCCACCGTCCCCGGGACGGTCTTCGTGGGCCCCCTCGACGACGTGGACGCGAGCGGGGCGGCCCTTATCCTGTTTCTCTACCGCATTGTGCCCAACGCGAGCCTGCGCAATCGGGAGCATCGGGTGCCCTCGCCCGCGCCGCCGCCCCCGGTGGTGGTGTTCCAGAATGCGCTCCCGCTGGACCTCTACTTCCTCGTCACCGTCGGCAAGAACCCCGGCGCGAGCGAAGAGACGCTGCTGAAGGTGTTGGGCTTCGCCATGCAAGCGTTGCAGGTGGATCCGGTGCTCAGCGGGGCGGCGGTGGGCCACGAGACCGTGCACGTCTCACTGGAGCCGCTCACCACCGAGGAAGCGAGCCGCATCTGGGCGCTGTTCCCAACTGCAAATTACCGGACGTCGGTTGCCTACCTGGCCACGCCGGTGTGGATCGACCCGCCGTTGCCCGAAGCCGTTGCCGCGCCCGTCGTGGAGGACCGGCTCCTCGCGGGGCCAAAGGTCGATCCGGTGGTGGGGGCCAAGATATGAGGCGGCCGTTCGAGGTCCGCTTCGTGGAGACGGCGTATCTCCGTCACGGCCTCTTCGCGTTGGAGCTCCTGGACGCGGTGACCTTGTCCCGGGTCGCCCAGGGAATCACGGTCCGCGCCGACGGCCTCGCCGCGGAGAAGCCCACAGTCAATGCGGGCGGGGTCTTCGTCTGGCTCGAGGAGGACATCGCGGCGCTCCGACGGATCACGATCGATCCGGGGGTGCTCCCGTACGAGCCGGTCGCCATCGAGGCGGCGGACGTGCGGCGGCCGCTGACCACCGTCGAGCTTCCGCCACGCGCCGACTACCCGTTCGCGCCGGGCATCACGGGGCTGCGCGGCCGGCTGATCGAGTCGCGTGTCCCTACGCCCGTCCCGGTGCCTGATGCCGAGATGCGCATGCGGTGGCTGGACGAGGACGCCGTCACCTGGCGCGACGCTCCGACCACGTCCCCTACCGGGGTCCGAGGTGATTTCGTCGTCGTCCTGCGGCTCGCCCGCGGTCAGGTGCCGCGCCTCGCCGCCGACGCCCTCACGGTGCGCGTCCGCGCCCGCCGTTCCGGTCTGAACGAGCGGGGCTCTGGGGATCTCACCCTTCCGCAAGGTCGCGTCGCGGACCCGTCGACCTTCGCGCAAGGGCCGAACGCGCTGATCTTTGCCTGGGACGAGTTGCAGCCATGAGTCCGCACCTAGGAGCGATGCCATGAGCCAGTATCAGCAGCGTCAGCATTCCGGACACGACTGCCCGCCGGCGGGAGATCTCGCGCCCCTGCCGCATCCGCCGGGGCAGGGAGACGGGTGTGAGGATCTGCCGAAGACCACGCCCCCCACGCTCGAGCCCCCGAAGAAGTGTCCGGATCCCGTCCCGCCGTGCAAGTGCCCACCCCCGCCGGGCTCGACCTCGACATGTCTCGAGGATCTGATTGCCGCCCAGACCGCGCAGATCGCCGAGGCCGAGAAAGCCAAGACCTTCAAGGCCGACCTCGAGGCCTTGCTCGCGAAGGCGAAGGCGGCCAGCCAAGAGTACACGCACGACAAGTATGACCGCCTGGTGAAGGACTGGGTGAAGGCGGACGGCGACATCGCCGAACTCATCCGCAAGCTGATCTGCGCCGTTCCGTGCTGGCGCTGCCTCATCGAGTGCCATATCTGCCCGCTCATCAATGAGATGCACTACGCCGAGCAGTGGCTGTACGGCACCGGCGCGCTTCCCTCGAGCGCGCAGAATCTCTATGACCTCGCGTACTGGCGCAGCCGAGACAAGGACGCCAAGGAGCGCCGGTTCCTGCGGATCAAGAAGGTGCTCGAGGCCTGGGAGAAGCCGGCGCAGACGATCGAGAAGGTGCTCGCCGACAACCAGAAGCTCATCGATGCAGTGGGGAAGGCCCTGGGATCGGCGGACGCCTCGAAGGCCGTCTACGACGTGTTCCTGCGCCTCGTCCCGATGCACCTGGCCATCGCGCCGCCCAGCGGCTCGGCATTGACGACCAAGATCGTCAAGGAATACACGCAGTTCTGCGGGTGCGACACGGGAACTCCCGACAATTGCTGCGGCCCCGACGTGGGTGAGTGGAGCTTCCGGCCGCGGCTCATCGGTCCCCAGCCCTACCTCATCGATCCGGGCGCGTACTTCGACCTCATCTGCTGCCTCGTGGAAAAGCGCTACGAGCCGGCGAAGAACGCGCTGGCAAAGGCCGAGGCCGATCTCGTGACAGTGCAAGACCAGATCAACCGCTACAAGACCCTCATCGACGAGCGGCTCAAGACGTTCGACAAGGACGCCAAGGGCGCCATCCCGAGCAACGTCAATTGCTGCAACTACGAGCCCGAAGGCAAGTAGGCCCAAACCCGGTGATGCCGAACCTGGAGACCTCCCATGCCTGAATATCTGCACCCCGGCGTCTACATCGAAGAGATCGAGCGCGGGCCTCGGCCGATCGAGGGCGTCCCGACCAGCACCGCCGCCATCCTCGGCGAGGCGGAGCGTGGCTCGATCCGGCCCCGCCTGGTCACGAGCTACAAGGACTATCAGCGCTGGTTCGGCGACGTGTTCGGCGCCGACAAGTTCCTGCCATACACGGTCAGCGGCTTCTTCGAGAACGGCGGCAAGCGCGGCTACATCTGTCGAATCGTCGGCGACGGCGCGACGACGGCGCAGGCCTCGTTCGGTGACTTCATCGTGCGGGCGGCGGGCCCGGGCAGCTGGGGCACCCGGGTCTTCGCCAAGGTCCAGCCGAGCACGACCAAGCAGGCGGACGGCAGCAGCGTCGGGTTCCGGCTGCAGCTGGCGTACTGGAGCGCCGGCCAGACACCCTTCGATCCGTTCACGCCGGACGGGCGGCTGAAGCTGCCGCGGCCCGCCCAGACCGAGGACTTCGACGACCTCGTCGTCGACGAGACGTCGCCGGACTTCTATGGCAAGCGCGTGCCCTTCGTCGACCTCGCCAAGGGCGAGACCAACCAGGGGCCGGACAGCTCCGCCCTCTGCATACTCGTTCGCAACGCGGGTGTGCCTGCCACCGCCCGTCCCGCCGACAACGCCCAGGTTCTCGCCGGGGGCGCCGATGACGCCACCGCGCTCGGGGTGGACGACTATGTGGGGCTTCCTCAGGGTGGGCGCACGGACAAGCAGGGACTGACCGCACTCGAGCTCGATCCGTTCCGCGAGGTTGCGCTCGTGTACGCGCCGAACGTCACCAACGACATCGTGCTGAAGATCATCGGCCACTGCGAGTCCCTCCGCTTCCGGTTCGGTGTGATCGACAGCGCGAAGGGTCAGAACGACGCAGGCGCGCTCGATCCGCGCACGACGTTGCCGAGCGACACGACGTACGGTGCCTTCTATTACCCGTGGATCGTGACCTCGGATCCCCGGACGGGCGCGCGCAAGCTGATCCCGCCCGGCGGGCATGTGCTGGGGGTGTACGCGCGGAGCGATTCGGAGCGAGGCGTGTTCAAGGCGCCGGCCAATGAGACGCTGCGCGGCGTGCTCGACCTCGAGTACGACATCAACGACGAGACCCAGGACGTCCTCAATCCGCGCAGCGTGAACGTCATCCGGCAATTCCCCGGCCGCGGCATTCGGGTGTGGGGTGCCCGTACCCTCACGTCGAACGCCTTGTGGAAGTACGTGAGCGTGCGGCGCCTCTTCATCTTCCTTGAGCGGTCCATCTACGAAGGGACGCAGTGGGTGGTGTTCGAGCCCAACGACGACCGCCTGTGGGCGCGGGTGACCGACACCATCCGGCTGTTCCTGCGCGGGCAATGGAGACTAGGGGCACTCCTCGGTCGCACGGAGCAAGAAGCGTTCTTCATCACCTGCGACCGCACCACCATGTCGCAGGACGACATCCTGAACGGACGCCTCATCTGCGAGATCGGCATCGCGCCCGTCCGTCCGGCGGAGTTCGTCATCTTCCGGATCTTCCAGCACACCGCTGAGGCCCAGCGCTAGGAGCAAACCATGGCACGCATCGATCCCCTGAGGAACTTCCGCTACCGCCTGGAGATCGACAACGTCGCGCAGGCGGGGTTCAGCGAGGTGATGATCGGCGAGACCACCATCGACCCGATCGACTACCGCGAAGGCACCGATCCCCCGCACGTCCGGAAGCTGAGCGGCCTCACCAAGTACGGGAGCATCACCCTCAAGTGGGGCCTGGTGGTGGGGGGAACCGCGCTCGATCTCTTCAAGTGGCACGCCGATGTCTCGGCAGGACAGATCAAGGACCGGCGCAAGAAGGTCGTCATCGTCGTGCAGGACGAGGCCGGGGTGGACGGCGCGCGGTTCGTCATCACCGACGCGTGGCCCATCAAGTACGACCCCAGCGACCTCAACGCCAAGGGCAACGAGGTGATGATCGAGCTCCTCGAGCTGGCCAACGAGGGGATCGAGCGAGTGGGATAGGAGGACATCGCCGTGGGTACGAGCGGGCACGTGGGCTTTCAGACCGAGACCGAGTTCGAGCTGCCCAAGGGATACGTGGACGACACGGGGACCCTGCACCGGCGGGGAACGATGCGCCTCGCCACCGCGGCGGACGAGATCCTGCCGCTGCGCGACCCCCGCGTTCAGCAGAACGAGGCGTACCTCGCGATCATCGTGCTGTCCCGGGTGATCACTCGCCTCGGGTCGCTGCCCGAGATTCACCCCGGAGTGGTCGAGGGCCTCTACGCCTCCGACCTTGCCTACCTGCAGCGCCTGTACGAACGGTTCAACGGCGCGGGCGATGGCGAGCTCGAGATCGAGGCGGGCGGTCGAGCGACGAACGGCAGCCACGCGTCGCGGAGGATGACGACGCTGGGGGAACCATGAAGGCCTATCCCGTGAAGTCGCTCTACGAGGAGATGGCCTTCATCGCCCACCACTTCCACTGGTCCCATGCCGAGCTGATGCGGCTGGAACACCGTGAGCGACGCCAATGGTGCCGAGAGATCTCGGCCATCAACCGGGCGCTGGACGGCGCCCCCGCCAACCCGTTCGACGGGTGAGGGCGGCGAGCGATGGCGCGGGGAGATCCGCTGCGGGGGTTCCGCTTCCTGGTCGAGATCCAGGGCATCACGAGCGGTGGGTTCATGCGGGTCAAGGGGCTGTCCCGCGAAGTGCGACACGAATCCTATCGCGAGGGCGGCGTCAATGAGTACGAGCACAAGCTCGTGACCCAGGTGTCCTATGGGCCCGTGGTCCTGGAGCGCGGGCTCGCGCTCGACGATCTCTGGAAGTGGGCGCAGGCGACGGCGGACGGCGAGGTCCAGCGCCGGTCCGTCTGGATCCGTCTGCAGGACGAGGCCAACGAGCGGGCCTGGGCATGGCAGATCGAGCACGCCCTCCCTGTCAAGTGGACGGCGTCGGACCTGGACGCCCAGGCCTCGCAGGTCGTGATGGAGAGCCTCGAGCTCGCTCATCACGGACTCCGGAAGGCGACATGAGCTGGCGCCGCCGCATCCTGCGCACGGGTGGGGCGCTCGCGCTGTCAGCACGAACCGCGGCCTCGCGCTTTCTGCCCCTCGAGAGGGTGCGCCGGCCTCGCGGCGCGTGGCGACCGATCGCCCTGCGCTGGCGGACGGGCCGGTCTCAAGGGCGGTGGATCGCACGATCACATCGGGCGACGCCGACGGCCCACAGCGTCCTCGTCCGGCTCGACATGCGCCCTGGACGGCGGGTGGTCGAGTGGAGCGCGCGCCGTCTGCGCCCCGCGCGCGTCCCCACCATGTGGCGGCCGCCGATCGCTCGGACCTTCGCCGCCCCGGTGCCCCACCTGGGCCGCCCCGCGGCCGGTGCGCCGTGGGCGCGGCCACCGGCCCGCGGGCTGCATTCCGCCGTGGCCACGCGCCTCCTCCTCGCGGGGGGGTTCCGTCCGATCCCGGCGACCGAACGGTCCCTGCGGCCGGCGGGCGCGCCTGCGAGCATGGCGACGGCCGGGCGCGTCAGGCGGTCCTTCGTGGTCGAGCGGCCGGGGCGGACATCGCGTGGGCTCGTGGCGGAGCGAGCGCCGGCGCCACGCCGCCGGACGCCCGGCCTCCACGCGCGCGAGCGGCATGTGCTTCACGCGACCCCCATGCGGCTGCCCGCGCCCACGGCGCGTCGCTCCGGGCGTGCGGAGTCGCCACGGCGAGCGCCTCATCCGGCGCCTGAGATCGTCTGGCGTCGGGCGCCCGCCGTCCGAACCGACGCCGCTGAGGGGGGAGCGCGCGCGGAAATCGGCGCGTCGGCGGTCCGAGGGTCTACTCCCGCCGTTCCCGCGGGAGGGGAGGCCGCATCCGCTACGTCCCCTCACGCCGGGCGCCCCGCGGCGCCGCTCCTCGCGCGCCTTGATCCCGCCCTGGTGGACCGCCTGACCGACGACGTGATCCGCCGCGTCGAGCGCCGCGTGCGCATCGAGCGCGAGCGGCGTGGGCTCTGAGGCGACGATGGCCAAGGCCCAGCTCAAGAAGGCGACCATCACCGTCCTGGACGGCGCAGACAAGGACAAGGTCATCACCGTGCTGTTCAACCCCACCGAGTACAGCTTTGAGCGCACCAACTCGTACAAGGCGACGGCGGTGCCCGGGCTCGGCACGCCGCTTCTCCAGTTCGTGAACGGGGAGTCCGACCAGCTGAGCATGGAGCTCTTCCTCGACGACTACACCGACCCGGACGGGCCCACCTCCCTGCAGCAGCGGGAGAAGGACCCCCTCGCCAAGCGCCTGCGCGATCTGACGAAGCTGCTCGAGATCGATCGCGATCTCCATGCCCCCCCGCCGGTACGCTTCAACTGGGGCCCGCTGGAGTTTCGGGCCGTCATCGAGAAGCTCGGACGCAAGGTCACGATGTTCCACCCCGACGGCTCGCCCGCGCGGGCAACGCTCTCGGTGAGCTTCAAGGAATACCGGACGCTGCGGCAGCAGCTCGAGGATCCGCGGCGTGAGTCTGCCGACAAGACGAAGCGGCGGGTGGTCGTGGGGCGCGAGGCGCTCTGGTGGATCGCCGCGCGCGAGTACGACGACCCCACCGAGTGGGTGCGCATCGCTGTCGCCAACGATCTAGACGACCCGCGGGAGATCGCCTCCGGCGACTGGCTCGAGCTGCCGCCCATCGAGAGCGCCAATGGACCTCGCCGGACTGTCTAAGAGCTACGGGGATTTCTACGCGCCGACCTACGCGGTCCGCCTCGGGCGCGCCGATCTCATGCGCGATCTCATCGTGGCGGTGAGCCAGGTGGAGGTGGACATGGTGCTGGGGGCGGCGTCGCGCTTCGCCTTCACCCTGACCGACTGCTACAGCCACAAGCTGCGCTCGTTCCAGAGCGGGCGGGGCATGGACGTGCTCAGCCTCATCGGCTTCGGGGCCGAGGTCGAGGTGTCCATGGGGTACGGGGACGTCCGGTCGACGCCGACTGCGGTGAGCGGGGTGATTACCGAGATCACCACGAGCTTTCCGGATGGGGGCGCGCCGGAACTCGCGGTGGCCGGCTACGATCACGGATTCGCCCTGACCATCGGCAAGAATTCGCGGACGTGGTCAAAGGCCACCGACAGCGACGCCGCGCACGAGATCGCGAGCTTCAACAATCTCGACGCCATCGTCGAGACCACGCGAGAGAAGCACGCCCAGATCGAACAGAACCAGGAGAGCGACTGGGAGTTCCTCAAGAAGCTGGCGGAGCGGAACCACTTCGAGCTCTACGTGGACGATCGGTGCACGCTGCACTTCGCCAAGCCGAACGACCGGGCGACGGCGGTGGTGACGCTCGCCTACGGAGAGGGCCTCCTGAGCTTCAAGCCGGAGGCGAATCTGGCGGGCCAGATCTCGAAGGTCGAGGTCTACGGCTGGGATCGCAGCGCGAAGAAGCCCATCGTGGGCCGGGCCGTCGCCGGCCAGGAATCCGGCCTCAACGGGAAGAGCGCCGGCCAGCTTCTCAACGCCTTCGTGCGCGACCCCGCCAAGCAGCCGACCCTGCGACTGCGGCAGCCGGTGTTCACGCAGTCCGAGGCCGACCAGCGAGCCCAGGCCGCGCTCAACGAGCGGGCCAAGCAGTTCCTCACCGGGGACGGGGAGGCGATCGGGCTTCCGGAGATCCGGCCCGATCGCAACGTTGAGCTCACAAAGCTGGGCGCGCTGTTCTCGAAGACGTACTACATCCAGCAGGCGACCCACAAGATCGACAGCAACGGCTACCGCACTCGCTTCAAGGTGAAGGAGACCGGTCTGTGAACGTCATGGAAGCGTCCCCCCACGAGACCACGCTGGAAGCGGGCGGCTACGTCAAGGGCGTCGCCGTCGCTCTCGTGACGCAGAACCAGGACGACGAAGGCCAGTGCCGCGTGAAGGTGAGCTATCCGTGGCACGACAAGCCGCGCGACAGCTACTGGGCCCGGCTGGCGATGCCCATGGCGGGCAAAGACCGCGGCCTCGTCCTTATCCCCGAGGTGGGAGACGAGGTACTGGTTGCCTTCGAGCGCGAGGACTTGCGGTTTCCCTACGTGCTGGGGGCGCTGTGGAACGGCCAGGACGCGCCGCCCCTCGCCAACAACGACGGCAAGAATGACAAGCGGATCCTCCAGTCGCGGAAGAAGCACTCCCTGTTGTTCGACGACGGCGCGAAGGGAGTGGTCGAGCTCGCTCACGTGAATGGCGGCGTCGTCCGGTTCACCGACGACGAGATCCTGCTCAAGGACGCCCAGGGCAACCAGATCAAGATCGAGAACAAGAACGGAGCCATGACCATCGAGGCGAATGGCCAGCTCCGCATCAAGGCGGCCACGATCAGCATAGAGGCGACCGGGACCCTCGAGATCAAGGCCGGGGCGACGCTCACGATCCGGGGCGCGCTGGTGAACATCAACTGAGGGCCCGTCATGGGACAGCCCGCCGCCCGCGTCGGAGATTCCACGAGCCACGGGACGCCGCTCGCCCCTGGGCCGGGCTGCCCGACGGTCTTGATCGCCGGGCAGCCGGCGTGGCGCGCGACGTCCGACACGCACGCGTGCCCCCTCGTCGATGGGCTCAAGCCCCACGTGGGTGGCGCGGTGGCGGTGGGTAGTGTGACCGTGCTCGTCGGCGGGCTCCCGGCGGCTCGCCAGGGCGACCTCGTCGTCGAGATCGGCCCCCCCAACGCCATCGTGATGGGTGCGCCGACGGTGTTGATCGGATGAACGGCGAGACACCGCTGGACGAGCGCAAGGCCTTCCTGGGTCGAGGCTGGGCGATGCCGGTCGCGCTCGAGTTGCGGACGGGTCTGGTGGCGACCGTCGCCTACGAGGAAGACATCCGCCAGTCGATCCGGATCATTCTGGAGACGGCGCCCGGCGAACGTGTGATGCGGCCCAACTTCGGCTGCGGCATCCACGAGTTGGTCTTCGCGAGCCTCGACAGCACGGCGATCCAGCGCATCCGCTCGGTGGTCGAGGAGGCACTGCGGCGCTGCGAGGCGCGCATCGAGGTGCTGAGCGTCGAGGTCGACGAGGCGGCGACCTCTGAAGGGACGCTCCTCGTGGAGATCGAGTACCGCGTCCGCAAGACCAATCAAGTGGGCAACCTCGTCTTTCCCTTCTATTTCCGCGAGGGAGGCCGCCCGTGAGGACGCCCAGCGCGCCGAAGCTCGATCCGCGGCGAGCGTCGCGCTTCGAGGTGGAGCTGCAGGAGCGCGCGCGCGCGTGGCTCCCGTCGTGGGCGTTCGCCGACGCCGAGGGGGACGTCGCGCAGGCGCTGCTCCGGGTCGCCGCGCGATTCAGCGCGGAGGTCGCCGAGCGGCTCGACCGCGCCGGCGAGAAGCTGCGCCGCGGCTTCCTCGATTGGCTGGCCACGCGGGGCGAGGCGGCGCGGCCGGCGCGGGTGCCGGTGGTCTTCAAGCTCGCGGCCACGGCGCGGCGGGCCGTATTCGCGGAGGCGCCGGTGCGGTTGCAGGGCGACGCCGCGGGAACGCCCGTCATCCTCGAGACGGAGACGGACGTGCGCCTGGTGCCGGGCCGGCTGGACGCGATGGTCGGCGCCGACGCGGATGGCGACGCCTTCTATCTTCCCCCGCCGGGGCTGAGCAGCCTCGACCCCCTGGAAGGCCTGCCGACCCAGTGGCGTCTGAAGGCGTTCGCCGCGGCGGGCGTCCGCACGCTGCAGCTCGACCCCGAGCTGGGACTCGCCCCCGGCATCATCGTCGAGGCGGGCGGGAAGCAGTACCGGATGCAGGCGGTAGACAAGGGGATCGCGACGGTCGACCCGCCGCTCGACGAGGACGTGCCGTCGGGCGCAAGCGTGCGGAAGGTCACGACGTTCGCGCCGTTCGACGGGGCGCGCACCGGGCAGGAGCATGCCCTGTACCTGGGCCACCCCGAGCTGCTCGACATCGAGGCGGCGACGACCCTCGAGGTGGTGGGCGCCCAAGGCCTGCGCGCCGACGTCGCGTGGCAGTACTGGGGCAAGAACGAGGCGAAGGTCGAGGACTGGCAGCCCCTCACCCTCGCTCCGGACAGGGAGCAGGTGTCCGGCTCCGCGGTGCTCCGGAAGCCGAAGGGCGCCGTCGAGCCCCACCCGGTGAACGGCATCAGCACCCGCTGGATCCGCGCGTACCGGAAGACCGTGCCGGCGACGGCCGAGCCCTTCACCGCCGACGAGCTGGGCCTTCGCATCAACTCGGCGGGCTGCGGTCAGGGCGGCCCTCCCTGTTCTCCTACCGAAGAGACCCAATCCCCCGCCGCGGAGGCGATGGCGAACACCACGCCGCTCGTGCTGGACAGCGTGTTCTTCCCGCTCGGCAAGGAGCCACGCCAGTTCGACGCTTTCTATCTCGGGAGCCCGGAGGCGTTCTCGAAGAAGGGCGCCGAGGTGCAGCTCTGCTTCGAGATGGCGGATCCGACGTTCGCCGCGCTGGCCAGGGCGCCGGGCATCTGGCCGAACATCCTCGCGGGACTGGGCCGAGACCGGGCGCTGCACTTGCTGCAGTTCGACGCGGGGACCGGCTCGCTGCAGAAGCTCCGCGAGCGCGAGCCGCTGCAACCGCCGCTGCCCGCGCTCCCTGGCACCACACCGTCGCCCAATCCCGTGGCGCTCGATCGGCAGCCCCGCTGGCGGCTGCCGATGTGGACGGAAGCCGACCTCGACCTGCTCGTGGCGACCACGGCGGGCGGGGATGTATGGATCTGGCGCGAGGATAGCCTCGTCCAGAGCAACAGCGGCTGGCTCTCGTGGGGCTCGTTTCCCGCCACCACTCCCCCTGCGACCCGCGCGGTCGACGGCCTGATCTACCTCGCCGACGGCGCGGCGCCGCAGATGGTGGCGCTGCGCGAGGGGCGGCTGTTCGTGCGCGCGTGGCCGGGCGGCCCGCAGTGGACGGAAGTGGCGACCGAGGAGGCGGGCAATCCAGTCGTGTTGACCGCGATCGTGCCGATCCTCGTGTTGAGCGGGGGGGAGCTGGTCACGTCGGCGGCCCTGCCCGTGGGGATGGTCGGCGTGGCCGACGATGACACCCTCTACACGGTCACGCTCGCGGGGCAGTGCACGCAGATCTCCCCGACCGACTTCGATGCGAGCGTGCCACCCGTGGCCGTCCAGAACCCGGCAGATGGCCGGCTGGTCGTCGCGATGCGGAGGCGGAGCCAGCCCGAGATCATCACGTTTCATGCACTCTACGGGGAGAGCACGGCTCCGCTCGAGGCGGGGGCCCGGGTGCTGGGCTTCGACGCGATCATCAGCGGCGGGGCCCTGCACCTGCTCGCATCGGTGCGGCTCGAGGGAGGAGACTACCTCGCCTCGTGGCAACCCCATACCGCGGTGGGCGGGCCCACGGTCCTGTTCCGCGCGATGATCCCGCCCGGCACGGGCGTCCCCGGCGGCGCGCCCACGGCCATCGCCCAGCACGTCATCGTCCCCGGCGCCCAGGCTGATGTGCTTGTCGCCCCATTCGACCTCACGCAGCGCCTGGCGCTCACGGCCGACGTGGGCGCGGGGATCGTCGCCCCCGCATCCACTCCCGCGTTCCAGCGGGACGATGCGGTGACGATCGACATGGGTCCGCCGTTCCTCCGCCGGCGCATCGTGGAGGCCCCAACGACCAAGGACAACGAGGTTCTGTATCCGATCGACCAGCCCTTCGATCCCGGGGCCCGCGGCGCGCTCTACGGATTTCACTCGGCGACCCCCGCGACCTTGAGCGGACGCGTCGATCATGCAGCCGCGACCCTCGACCTGCATGCCAACGACCACGAAACCGTCCAGGGCGCACTGCTTCTGATCGACACGACGGTCTACCGGGTGACCGCGGTCAACCTGGTGATGGGCGTCCGAGTCGCGACGCTGGATCCGCAACCTCCGGTCGACATCGCCGCCGCTTCGTACTGGACGCCCGTCGCCATCAACGGACGCCTCGCGCCCTACATTCGATTCACCCCGGCGAACAACAACTGGGATGCGGCCCTTCTCGATCGCGCCACGCTGGTGTTTCCCAACGCGACGCCCCGCCTTCAGAAGGGGAAGGCGTTCAGCGTTGGATTGGGGAATCGCCCCCTCCTCGTCGTGCTGGACCAGCACTGGACCACGGTGCCGGTGCCCGACCTCGCCGCGGCCTTCGTGCTCGACGCCGTGGTCGGCTCCTGGACTCGGCTGCTCGGTGACACGTCGACGAACCCGGAGCTCTCGTGGGAGTACTGGAACGGCAAGGGGTGGTGGAAGCTCGACGTCACGCTCGACGATACCCTGCACATGAAGACAACGGGCGCGGTTCAGTTCAAGGTGCCGATCGACATCGCATCGTCTGACTGGGTGGGGAAGACCAGCTACTGGATCCGCGCGCGCCTCATCGGTGGGGACTACGGGCGCGAGAAGGTGACTGTGACGACTTCGCCGACCGCGAGCCCCGGGGTCACGGAGCAGACCATCACCCGCTCCTCGGAGGGGATTCGCCCGCCGTCAGTCGTGAAGCTGCACATCGCCTATCGAATGTGCGAGACGGTTCGCCCGACGTACGTGCTCGTCCAGGACAGCGGATCGATCCGCGACCAGAGCGACGCCAATCGCAGGGCGGGCGCCATCGTCGAGGCGTTCGTGCCGCTCGCGGTCACCCTGGGGCGGCTCTCGAGCGCGCTCGCATCGCCGCCGGCCCCCGAGGAGTGCCCACCGGATTGCGCGTGCCCGCCGGAGCCCGGAGCGCCGGCCTCAGCCTCCGGCACGTCCCCAGCTCCGCCCGCGCCCTCGGCGGCGGCGCCGTCCGCAGTGACGCCGCCCCACGCCACGGGACGGGCGATCTTCATCGGGCTGGACACTACGCTCTCGGAGGCGCCGGTCAACATCCTGCTGCTCGTCGAAGAGCGCCGCCACGACGCCCTCGCCCCCATGGCGATCGAGACGCTGGTCGCCGATCACTTCGTGCCCGTCGTCACGCATGACGCCACCCGGGCGCTGGGCGAGAGCGGCGTCCTCTCAATGGCGTTCGCCGTCCCGCCCACGCGGTGGGAGCTCTTCGGCATGTCGCGCACCTGGCTGAGGCTCGCGCCGGCGTGGGGCGGCGACGCCAGCCAGTGGAAGCCGGCCATACGGGGCGCCTACCTGAACGCGACCTGGGCCAGCGCGCGGGAGACCCTGACGCGGGAACTGCTGGGGTCGTCGGAAGGCGCGCCGAACCTCGTCCTCTACCTCGCCCGGCCTCCCGTCCTGCGCCACACCCTCGAGCTGCGCGTGAAGGAGCCGCTGGGCGAAGAGGAGGCGAAGCAACTGCGCGCGGCGGACGCGAGCCGGGTGTTGAGCGCCGTCGAGAACCTGCCCGGCGACTGGGTGCGCTGGGACGAGACTGTCGATCCGGGCGACGAATCCGCCGCCGCGCGGGTCTACGCGCTGGACGAGGGGACCGGGGAGATCCGCTTCGGCGACGGGCGCCACGGCGCGATTCCTCCCATCGGGCGCGACGCGATCGTGGCGTTCCAGTACCAGCGCACCGAGGCGGGACCCGCGGACGCCGATACCGTGCCGGGAAACTCCATCGCCGCGCGCACCCCTCTCAACCTTGTCTCCCCGGTGGAGAGCGTGGAGACCGTGGTCGCGGCGGACCAGGCGGCGGGCGGAGCGCCGGCGGAAGTCGACGAGCGGGTCGTCCGCTTCGGCACCGCGCGGCTGCGGCACCGCGGTCGCGCGGTGACTTCGCGCGATCTGCAGGATCTCGCGCTGCAGAGCTCGCCCGACTTCGTCCAGGCCCGATCGTTCGCGGCGCCGGGCCACACGCGTCTTGTGGTCGTCATGCGCGGTCGGGATCCCCAGCCCACCGCGGCCCAGCGCCGCGAGCTGCGCCGGCTCCTGCTCGCCGCGGGGCCGGTGTCGCTGGGCGCGCCGGGCGCGCTGCAGATCGGGGGGCCACGCGTGCGACGCCTTCGGATCACCGTGGCCCTGACGGTGGCAAGCCTCGACGACGCGGGCGGGGTGGCACGCGAGGTCAACGAGCGGATCACCGCCCTGTTCGACACCGCCACCGGTGACGTGGACAGGGACGGCTGGGCGCTGGGCAAGGATCCCAGCGAGGACGACATCGCCTTGGCCCTCGCCGGCACGCCACGTCTGGAGGGCCTCGGCGCGGTGAAGCTCTACGAGGTCGGCCCCGACGGCCTCGAGCGGCCCTGGCCTGGGGGCGTGAAGGGGACCGACCTCGTGATGCTCGATGACGACTTCGTGCGCCTCGAGTTCCGGCCCGTCGAGGTGGTCGCGTGAGACAGCTTGCGCCGAACCTGTTCGACCGTCGCTTCCAGGACTTCATGGAGATGGGCCGCGCGCGCCTGCCCGGGCTGGCGCCCGTGTGGACGGATCACAACGCGCACGATCCCGGCATCACCCTCATGGAGCTGCTCGCGTGGGTCGCGGAAGCTCAGCTCTACTCCGTCTCCCATCTGCGCCGCGACGAGCGTGCCGCCTACGCCGCAGTGCTGGGCCTGGCGCCGAGGGGCACCGAGCCGGCCCGCGGGCTGATCTGGCCGGATCCCCGCGACCCGCGCTCCCCGCTCAGCCTGTACACGCAAACCGCGGTGATTCCGCTCGACGCGACGGTGACCATGCTGGACGCGGAAGCGCCGGTATTCCGGCCGGCCCAGAAACTCCTGTGGGTGCCCGGGCGCATCGCGCGTCTGGAGGCCCGCCTCGCCGACGGGCGTGTGCTCGACCACACGGCGCCCAACCGCCTCGGCGGCGTGGCGTTTCTACCTTTCGGGGAGCTCGCGGGCCGGCGGGACGTCCTGACCATGGAGTTCGAGTGCCGCGGCGAAGGCGGGCTCTTCCCGCGCCGGCGAGCCGACGCCGAGGGCGCCTGGTGGGCGATCGGGGTGCGCGCCGATGCGCCCCTTGTCGGCGCCGACCCGCAGGCCGCAGACCTGCCGAAGCACCGTTCGCCCCTCGCCGCCGCGGTGATCGTGGGCGGCGCGCGTTACCCCATCGCGATCGTGTTGGATTCGACCGCCGGCCTGCTGCGGACGGGGGTCCTCCTGCTCGATCTGTCTGGGGTGCCGGGATCGCCCACCGCGTTCACGCTGGAGTTGCGTGGCCGCGATGGCTTCGAGCGCCCCCCGCGGCTCCTCCGCATCGAGCCGAACGTGGTGCCCATCGTGCAGGGCCGCACGGTCTCGCGCGAGGCCCACCGCTCGACCGGCGTGGCCGACTGGAGCTTCTCGCTGGAGGCGCCAGGACTGAGCTTCGAGGCCGGTGAGGAGCCCGTCGAAGTCGAGGTGGACGAGGCCGCCAACCTGAATCGCTGGACGCGGTGTCCCCGCCTAGGGGACCAGGGGCCCGAGGATCGGGTCTACGAGTTCGACGCCGACCGGGGACGCGTCACCTTCGGGAACGGGATCAACGGCCGCGCCCCCGCCGAAGGCGATACGGTGTACGTGACCTACGCCGTCTCGGATGGGCAGGCCGGCATCGTCGCGCGCAATCGGCAGTGGCGAGTGGCGGGCTTCGCCGGCGCATTCGGCGTGAATCCCGATGCGATCGCGGGTGGCGCCACGCCGGCGGGATGGATCGACCAGCGTCGCGAGGCGCGCCGGCGCGCCCGGCAGGACCACGCCCTGGTGAGCGCCGACGACATCGAGTCGGCCGCTCGGGCGCTCCCACTGCTGGAGGTTGCCCGCGCGTGGGTCGTCCCGCCCCTTCCGAACATGCCCCGTACCGGTGTCGTCACCCTGGTCGCGGTGCGCGCGCGACCCTACGGGAAGGAGCCGGACACCATCCCCGAGACGCGGCGCTGGCTGGAGGCCATCCGCCGCCGCCTCGCGCCGCGCATGCCGCTCGGAGCCCGTCTCGTGGTGTCGGCGCCGGCGTATGTCGAAGTCTTCGTTCGCGCGTCCCTCGAGACCGAGCCGGGGGCTGACCCGGCCGTCGTGAAGGAGGCGGTCGAAGCGGAGCTCTCCCGGCGGCTTGCCCTCGTGAGCACGGATGGAGAGGTCGCGCCGCGCGCGCCCGGTGTGCCGGTGAGCCGTCGGGACGTGGCGACCTGGACCCGGGCCGTGGTCGGGGTGCGGCGCGTGATCCGGGTCGAGCTGTTTCGCGCCGGCCGGCGGGAGGCCCATGAGGAGGTCTGGGTGCCGCGCGGCGGCTTGCCGAGGTTCAGCCTTCCCAGTAGCACGATCGACGTGCAGCGCCCCGCGGCCGGGGGGCGGCCGTGACCGCTCGCCCCGGCTTTCGCTTCGCGACCGATGCCCAGTGGAGGACGTGCCTCTTCCTGCAGGCCGAGCGCGACGCGCCGGGCGCCGGCCTGCGCCCACTCGCACCTTACGCCCGGCCAGCGACCCGGCACGGGCCGCCGGCCGCGTATGCGCCTGCAGCCAACAGGTTCGGCGAGGTCATGTGGCGCGATGATGCGGGGCGCTTGTATCGGATGGCCCGGAGGGACGACGAGCCCGAATCGTTTGCCGCACCCCGCGCCATCGCCCGCGCTCGGCGCATCGTGGTGTACGCCCACGGCATCTGGGTCACCGGGGATCCCCCCGAGTCGCTCCATCGCTATGCGGACGACACGCTCACCCGGCTGTCCACGATCGAGCTCGCGGGCCCGCCCGTCGCGGACATCGCGGGCGATCGGCAGGACCGGGTGTTCGCGCTCCTCGAGCGCGAGGGGGCATGGCGCGTGATTCCCATCGCGTGTGCCGGCACGGTTGGGGAAGCCGTGACCCTGAACGGCATCTCCGACGCAAAAGCCTTCGTCTACCTCAAGCGCTTCGACGCGTTCGTGGTGCTGGCCGGCGCGCACCCGAGACTGTACTGGTTCGCCGCGAGGGGAGGCGATCCTCTCTTCAGCATTCTAGTGGCGGCGATGCGGCCTTGCTTCTCCGCGTCGGCGCTGGGCAGCGACGGGCGCGGGCGGGTCTTCCTCGCGGGAGCCGATGGGCAGGACTTCGGCGGCCGGCCCTACGTCGTCCAGTTCGACGGCGATGGCAATCCCCTGGGCGACCTTCCGCTTGACGAGCCGGCGACCGGGATCGCCGCGATGCGTGACCAGCTGTGGGTCACGACGGCGGCCGGCCTTCTGTGGTTCTCCGTGGCGGACACGGTGCCGACGGACGGCGGCGCGGTGGAGACGACCGTGATCACACCCGTGCTCCAGGCCCCGGACCGGGAGGATCAGCGGCGGTGGCTGCGCGTCGAAGCGTCAGCCAGCTTGCCCCCCGGAGCGACCCTGGCCATTTCCCATGCTGTCACCGACGACCGAACGGAGCGCGACCGGCTGGCCGCCATCGTCACGGATCCTGCGGTGCCCGCGAGTCTTCGCGCGCGCCGGCTTCTCGCCGAGCCCGATTTCTGGGGCCCGCCCGTGACCTTCCAGGGCGGGGAGGGAGGAGCGGAGGGCGTCGCCGCTCCCTTCTCCGCGCCGTTGTTCGACGTGCGTGAGCGCTACGTGTGGGTGAAGGTGACGCTCACTGCCGGGCCAGGGGCACGGCTGCCTGCGCTTCGCGAGCTCGCGGTCCTCTATCCGGGACGCTCGTTGATGGAGAGTCTGCCGGCCATCTATCAGCGCGACGAGTCTCGGCCGGGAAGCTTCCTGCGCTCGCTGGTCGGCGTACTGGAGTCCACGACCCAGGACCTCGACGACCGCATCGCGGCATTGGGGAGCCATGCTCATCCCGCGACCGCCGAGCCGGCCTGGCTCGATTTCATCGCGCGCTGGCTCGGAGTGCCCTGGGACGACGCGCTCGAAGTGGATGCAAAGCGGCGAATCCTGGCTCACGCCGCGGACCTTGCGAGAGGGCGGGGTACGCGGGTCGGCCTCGAGACTCTGCTCGAGAGCGTGATGCCTGGGCCGCCGCGCCGCTTCCGGGTGAGCGATGCCACCGCCGATTTCGGGTTCGCGACCGTCGGCGGCGGCGCCTGCCAGGGGAGCGCCCTGCCCGCGATGCTGGGAGGGCTCACCCGGTGGAGCCCCATGCTCGACGCGAGCGCCGTGCTGGACTTCGTGCGCCTGCCGTGCCCCGACCAGCGCGACGATGGCGCGTGGCAGCTGACGGGTCGGATCCGTGTCGACGTGGCCGCGTCCGGCACGGAGCGGCGCGCCTGGGAGCCGTGGCTCCGCGCGCTCATCCAAGACATGGCACCGCTCAGCACCCGCGTGCAGCTGAGCTGGGTGACCGCGGAAGCGCTCCGGGGAGACACGCTCGACGACACCCTCGTCCTCGAGGGGCCGCCCGCGCCCCACCTGGGCACCGACGCCGTCACCGGCCGCACGCGGCTGCCGGACGCGGGCTCGCGCCTCTCGGCGACCGGGCCGGACATTGGTATTCGCCTGCACTGACCACAGGAGAGATCTCCATGTACGAAACGCACCGTGTCGCGCCGCACCCCAGTCCCACGACAGGGGAGTGCTGCATCGATCCCACATGCGAGTCCGGGCTGAAGAACAACTACTTCGAGGGCAAGCGCCTCACGGTGGATTCCTTCCAGGTGGAGCAACGCTACCACGTCGAGCGGCGCCGGCTGCTGAACCGCGCGATCCACGGCTGGGGCGTGGTGAATGGCTACGCGGCGAGGAGCGCCTCCGCAGGGCGCCTCGAGATTGGCGCCGGTCTGGCCCTGGACCAGTGTGGGCGCGAGCTCGTGCAGGCGGAGTCCACGCCCCTCGCCCTCGACCAGGTCATGGTGCTCGATGAGCACGGAGCGCGCATCGAAGCGCCGCGGACCGCCGCGCGCCCCGATCGGCGCTTCCAGCGGCACGATCCGAGATCGCCGCGCACGTGCTGGCTGCTCCGGGTTCATTACGCTGAGCAGCCCATCGGGCCGCAGACGGTCAGCGATCCCTGCAGCTGCAAGCGCCACGAATGGGATCGCGTGTGCGAGACGGTCCGCTATTCGATCCAGCCGATCGACTGCGATCGGTGCTGCGACGGATTCCCCTGCGAGCTCGAGTGCCGGTGCAGCACCGGGCCATGCTGTGAGACTCACGCGGAGCCCGCCCGCCCGCAGGCCCCGGGCCGCCTCCAGGGAGAGACGCGCCCGGCCGGTCACGCGCCCGCGCCGCACGCACCGACCCCGCAACCGCCGACTCCGAAAGAGCCCGCGCCGGCGCGCGAGCCCTGCCCCCCGTTCACGCGCGGGGGGTGCCAGTGTCTGTGCGAGCACCTGACGAGCCTGACGGTCGGCGGCGAAGGGTGCTGCCTCTACGAGATCGAGGAGCCTTGCGGCCGCGTGCGCGTCGACCTGACGCACGGGGTACCCCTGGCGTGCGTGCAGGTGGTCGAGGACGACTGCGACCGGTGGGTGTTCGGGACCGAGTTCGAGGCCTGCGGACCGCGGCGGCTCGTGAAGCGAAACGACGTCCTGTTCGACCTGATCCGCGGCTGCGATCTCACCCGGATCAGGGCCATCGGCTGGGCGCGGTGGCACCGCGCCGACACCCTCGTCGAGTGGACCGACTTCGCGTCGTCCTTCGGCAGCGAGAATCCCCCCAACAGCGGGCGCAACGTGACGCGCGACTACTGGGTGGAGTTCTCGCGCCCGGTGCGCGCGGAGACCGTTCGGGCCGACTGCTTCTCGATGACGATCCTCATCGCCGAGGACGAGGCGGGGTGGTGGGAATCCCGCCGAGTGCCCATCCTGGACATCGAGACGTCGGCGGGGAGCGGCGTCCCCTCCGGACTCGTCACCCGCGCCACCATCGTGGTGGACGCGGACTGGGTGCGGGACGCGACGGTCAGCCGCAAGACGATCTTCAATCATGACGAAGCCCTGGTGGAGATCGAGGTATTCGGCGACTACATCGTGGATTGCAACGGGCAGACCGTCGATGCAAACGTCCGCGGCCTATGCGCGGTGCCCTCGGGCAACGGGACGCCGGGTGGCACGCTGCGGTCGAACTTCCGCGTGGAGGTCCGTGACCCTCAGGTAAGCGCCGCGTCGTATGACACGTCCGGGCGCCGGCAAGGAGCGTAGGCCATGACCCCAAACGTCCAGATTGTCGCGCCGAAGAAGGGCCTGTCGAAGCTCGCGCGGGCGAAGTTCGGACCGGGAATGCTCCTGCAGCACGACGACCTCGAGCAGCTGAACGTCTACACCCGAGAGTTGAGCCGGCTCCTGTTCCGCTCGTTCTTCGGGTGCGGGGTCATCTGCGGCCTGGTCGTCAACGTGGAGGTGTGGTGCGGGAAGGTGACGGTGATCGTGGAGGCCGGGATCGCCCTCGACTGCTGCGGCGACCCCGTGCATGTGCCGGAGACCCAGCGCATCGTGATCGACGAGCACTGCGCGCCGGACCTCCCCGGCCAGCTGTGGGTCGTCCTGTGCGGCACCGAGCGCTGCTGCGCTCCGCGGACGCCGATGTGCGCGTCGGACGAGGACGAGGCGACGACGGTGTGCACGCGCGAGCGGGACGCCTTCGAGATCCGGGTGCTTCGGGAGCGGCCGGAGTGCGTGTGCGGATGCCCGGAGGAGAGCAAGCACGAGCTGTTGGACTCCGAGTGCAAGTGCGTGAACCCCGAGCTCGAATGCTATGTCGACCACTACGCTGGCAAGTGCGGGTGCAATTGCCCCGAGTGCTCGGACTGCGATTGCGACTGCATTCTTCTCGCGCGTCTGGACCGTTCCGGGGCCGCCGAGAATCCCGTCTGGACCCCCGATCACCGGGTGCGGCGCTTCATCCGTCCCGTGCTGATGCGAGATCCGCGGGTCGCGATCGAGCGAGCGCTGGCCCAGCACCGAACCGAGCCCGGCGGAGGGGAGCAGATCAGTGCCGCAGAGGGGCCGGCGGCGGCGCCAAGACCGAAACGGTCCCGCTCGGGGCGACGACGTTAGTCGATGGCGCCGGAGCGGGCGGCGCAGCGCGTGGGGCCCACCGTCGAGCGGCGGCCTGCCGTCACGGCCACGGTCCAGCGCGCGGCGGCCGCCGCGGCCCCTTCCACCGCGCGCGCGCTCCAGCAGCGGCTCGGCAATCAGGCGACCCAGGCGCTCGCCCGCTCCCTGGCCGCCAAGGGGGCGGCCCGCGCGCCTGCGCCGGCCGACGCGTCCGCGCCGCGGGCGCCGCGGCTCGCCGCCCAGCCGAACCTTCCTGCCAAGGTATCCAAGCCGAACGAACCCGGGGAGCGCGAGGCAGAGGAGACCGCGCGCAAGGTCGTGCGGATGACCGAGACGGAGCCGGTCAAGCCGAAGGCCGGTTCGCCGCCCAAGGGGACGGCTCAGCGCGAGCCGGCCCCTACCGCGTCCCCGGCCTCTCCCGCCACTCCTGTGCAGGTTCCCGGGGGCGCGCCACTGCCGTCTAGCGTGCGCGCCTTCATGGAGCCTCGTTTCGGCGCCAGCTTCGGCAATGTCCGCGTGCATACCGGCACGGCCGCCGCCGATCAGAGCGCCGCTCTCAGCGCCCGCGCGTTCACCGTCGGGGAGCACGTCTTCTTCGGGCGGAACGAATTTCAGCCCCACAGTGCGAGCGGCCGGGAGCTGATCGCTCACGAGTTGACGCACACCATCCAGCAGGGCGCGACCGTCCAGCGAAGCGAGGACACCACAATCACCCAGCGCAGCGGGCCACGGGTGCAGCGCTGGGGCGTTCGCGATGCCCTCAACTGGATCGCCGACAAGGCCAACTACTTGCCGGGGTTCCGCCTGCTGACCATCGTGCTCGGCATGAACCCGATCAATTTTGCGCCGGTGGAGCGGAGCGCCGCCAACGTCCTGCGCGCGCTGCTCGAGATGATCCCCGGCATCGGCACACTCCTCGCGGAAGCCCTCGCCAACTACGGCATCTTCGCCAAGGTCGGCGCCTGGGTCGAGGGGCAGGTGCGCTCCCTCGGCCTGGTCGGCAGCCAGCTCAAGGCGGCCCTGGACAAGTTCCTCAACTCATTGAGCTGGACAGACATCTTCGACCTCGACGACGTCTACGAGCGCGGCAAGCGCATCTTCACCGAGCCCATCGACCGCCTGATCCAGTTCGGGTCGTCGCTGGCCAGCGACATCATTGGTTTCATCCGCGAGGCGATCCTCCTGCCGCTGGGGAAGCTCGCCGAAGGGACGCGCGGCTACGACCTCCTCAAGGCCGTCCTCGGACAGGACCCCATCACCGGCAAGCTCGTGCCCCAGAGCCCCGAGATCCTGATCGGTGGCTTCATGAAGTTCATCGGCGAGGAGGAGGTGTGGGAGAACCTCAAGAAGGCCAACGCGGTGGAGCGGGCGTGGGCCTGGTTCCTGGGCGCGCTCAAGGGCCTCCTGGGGTTCGTCAGGCAGATCCCCACGCTATTCACCACCGCGCTCGCCTCCCTCGAACTGATCGACCTAGTGTTGCCGGTCAAGGCGTTCGTGAAGATCGCCGGCGTCTTCGGCGGCTTCGCCGTACAGTTCGTCACCTGGGCCGGGAACACCGTGTGGACCCTCCTCGAGATCATCTTCGAGGTGGTGAGCCCAGCGACCCTCACCTACCTTCGGAAGACGGGCACGGCCCTCAAGGGCATCCTCAAGAACCCACTGCCCTTCGTGCGCAACCTGGTGCGGGCGGCCAAGCTCGGCTTCTTGAACTTCGCCGACCACTTCCTCGATCACCTCAAGGCGGGACTCATCGACTGGCTCACCGGCTCGCTGCCCGGCATCTACATTCCTAAGGCGTTCTCGCTGGTGGAGATCGCCAAGTTCGTCTTTTCGGTGCTGGGGCTGACCTGGGCGAACATTCGCCAGAAGCTCGTGAAAGCGACCAGCGAGACGGTCGTGAAGGCGCTGGAAACGGGGTTAGACATCGTCGTGACGTTGGTGCGCGACGGCCCGGCGGCCGCGTGGGACAAGATCAAAGAGCAGTTGGCGAACCTGAAGGACATGGTGATCGGAGGCATCACCGACTTCGTGGTCGATATGGTGGTCAAGAAAGCGATCCCGAAACTCATTGCCATGTTCATCCCGGGCGCTGGCTTCATCTCCGCGATCCTGTCGATCTACGACACGATCATGGTGTTCGTGAACAAGCTCGCCAAGATCATCCAAGTGGTCACTGGCTTCATCGACTCGATCGTCGCCATCGCGGGCGGCGCGATCGGTGCGGCGGCGACTCGCGTGGAAAACGCGCTCGCCGGCCTGCTGTCGCTCGCGATCAACTTCCTCGCGGGCTTCGCCGGGCTGGGCAAAGTGGCTGACCAGGTCATGGGTGTCATTAACAAGATCCGGGCACCGATCGACAAGGCGCTGGACTGGCTGGTCAACTGGATCGTGACCGCGGCGAAGGGCTTATACGCCAAAGGAAAGGCCGCGGTCGGGAGGGTTCTCCGCTGGGCCTTTGCGACGAGGACGTTCCGGGATGGGGAGGGCGTCCAGCATTCACTGTACGTGAGCGACAAGGGCGCCCTCATGGTCCAGAGTACACCGCAGGCCGCGCGGACGTTCGTCGACTGGTATGTGAAGGAAAGGAATGGCGACGCCAAGCTGGCGGCAGAGATACATGGTCTGGTCGCGAAGGCGGAAAAGGTCATCGGGGAGGGGGAGAAAGCGGCCGTCAAGGACGCGGACATCCCGGCCAAAAGCCAGCAGGAACTGCTGGGTCTCAGCACGCAGATCAGCGCGCTCCTGTCGAAGTTGGTCGCCGGCGACACAAAGATCGGAAAGCTCGAACAGAAGTACCTGCTCGAAGGCCAGGTCGGGACCTACGCGACCATTCCTAAGCCCGTTGGCGATCAGCTCACACCGGATCATCAGCCACAGGCCTCGGTGATTCTCGCGTCGGCAGACTTCTTCAGGGATTCCTTGGGGATCGAGGGCGGAGACCTCGCCAAGCGCGCCGAGGGTCGGGCCGCGCAGGGTTTTGCCATCAATCTGCACTTCCGACGTCACGTAGCCGGCGCAACCTACGGAAGCAAGGGTGAGACGAGGGAAGGGTTCCGCAAAAAGCTAGTTGAGACGCAGAAGGTTGGTCAACTCAAGAAGAGCGCAGCCAAGGAGATGGTGGTCGCCATGCTCCGTACGGCACTGGCGAAGGATGTCGAGAAGATGAAGACTGTCGCCACGGCCGATATTTCGCACGACGCATGGAAACAGCTCAAGGATGAGGTCAAGAGCGAACTCAAGGATGAGGTCAAGAGCGAGAAAAAGGCACAGGCGCTCAAGAAAGACATCGCGGGCCGCATCGTCGCCGGCGAGAATCAGATCCAGTCGCAGCCATTCGACTTTTGACGACTCCGGTGACGGGTATACCTGCGGCATCTAAGGGTCCGGGGTTGCCGTGTGGGTAAGCCAGATAGATACGCGATACCTGGTGCTATTCCGGGGGCGCAATCTGCGGGGCATCGCGGACGCGGCTCATGGCTGGGACTCGCCGGGAGACGTGAAACTTCTCATGAAGGTACTGGACGTGACACGTCACGGTCGCGACGCCTCCCGATCGCCTTGTTCGAGCGTCAGCGGCCGAGCCGGTGCAGGGCCTTGTTTTTGCCGCCGGGTCAAGCTGTGAAGGAAAAGATCGTCCGCGCCTCGTTGTTTGAGGCGGTGCTTCCCAGAGTTGGACCGCCCGCTCGTGGTAGTGCCTGCGTTCCCGACGCTTCCCCAGGGAGGCCCACGGACGATAGAGATAATGCGGCGAGTGAAGATTCGCGAAGGGCGCGGAAGTGTGGCGCACTGGCGGCAATCGGACGGTCACCGGCCGCCGTCACTGAGCGGGTCGATCGGGCGGCTAGGGGACAGCACCCGAATGGGCAATTGCTGGGTAGCCTCTGCCTGAGGCTGGCGACAAAGGCTGCGACTATTTCTGGTTCACTTGGGATGGTGCAGGCGCGATCCAAGGAGCGTCGCGCACCCGACGCATTGCCTGGGTTCGCCGGGAAAGGTGGAGCTTCTCGAGAATATGGTGGACATGATGTTTGACGGTCGGTACGCTCAGGGAAAGCTCGCATCCGATCTCCTTGTTTGAGAGCCCGCGGCCAACTAACTGGAGGACTTCGCTTTCCCGCCGGGTCAACGCGGGATCGAGATCAGGCTCGTCGGGTCGCGGGTCCCTGCGGAACAGGGCGCGCAGAAGACCTCCTGAAATGTCGGGCGGGCATGCGAGACGGCCCGCGACGATGTCCGAAAGCGCCTGGCAGAGTGCGTCGATCGAGGCGTGACGTGCGACGTAGCCAGCGAAACCAGCCCGCCCACATCGAATCACCTCCTGCCGCTGTTCGTTGAGGCCAAGGGCTACCAGCGCCACGTCAGACCATTTGGCCGCAATCGCCCGCACCTCGAAGAGATCAATGCCCTGAGTCACATCGATGAGGACTACCTGGGCGCACGTTGTGCTCAGTGCATCGCGCAGGGTTGCGAGATCGTTCACTGCGGCGAGCACTACCATCTCTGGTCGTGTGCTAAGGCAGGCGGCCAAGCCGTCGGCCAGCAGCCGGACAGGGGTCAATACGATGATTTTCACGATGGCACCCCCGTGTCCTCGGCCTGACTATTTCGCGAGGCAGGTGATGGCCGAATGCTGGCCCCGAGCGGCAGAAGACCGGGGGCATGACGGTAACCACCAAGATAGGCCAGGGCACAAGAGGGATCCGAATCCGGAAGAGAAGTAAGGTTGGATCGACGAATCCTCGACAGCCACAGGCACGGGAGGAAGATGGGGTATACGAGCAAAAATTTGATGGAGACATCACGGGCTTCGATCGGCGGGCCACGGATTGTCTGTCGACGTGCGGGCGGGTGCGGGAGCCGCGACGTCGCCGCGTCGAGCACGAATCCTGCGAGAACGGGCCCTGGGGCCTCTGAGGCCTGCGGGTTATTCACGCCGGTGGCGTCGGTCACCATGATGACTACGTCGTCGTCGTCGCGATCATCGTAGATGCCAGAGATCCACGACGGGTCAGGCGGGCTGGCATATGCCAGAGCGACGGAAACGAAAATGATCGCGCTGAGGCACTCAGCGACGAGCCAACGCTGACACGATGCGCCATCGAGCCGCTTGTGGCCAACCGAGCAGGGGCCCGTGGAAGCGTGTTCGGAGAGCAGCCCCACCGCCATCGTATGATTCCCTCAACGCCGGTCAGGACTGAGGACGGTGGCGGAATGATCCCCGCGCGGCGGATCGGTGTCAATAGTCTTGTGCGCTTACTGCGTGTCGCGGCCGCGGCACTAGTGGTCGCCGCTTCCCGTCTTGGTATCGCCCTATTGGACCTGGGGAATGTCGCGCGCTGGCCGATGAGTCTCTTCTGGGCGTGGCGGTCATGTGCGGAGGGTAGACGGCCTCGGCTCCCACAACAGCGGGCGTCGGAACGAGGCAGCCGGTCGGTCACTGAGGTGTCGCGGGACTCGGCGACACCCCCGCTCGAGATTCGAGCGGATGCCGCCATGATCCTAGCCACCCTCTGCGGTCACGCCGTGAAGCAGTCCCCGAGGGTGGTCACGCTCGAGGACCCGGAGAAGCGGGCTTTCTGGGATGCCGAGTGGGTCCGGCTTCGGACCGTGCTCGGGCCCGCGCCGAGCGGCGCGCGCGGCGGGACGCCGGCGGCCATCGCGGAGAACCTCGCCCAGCTTCGGCTCGATCAGGCAGGAGTCCTCGAGCAGCGGGCCGCGCGCCGCTTCAAGGTGGGCGCGCTCCAGGTTGCCGTCGCGGCCCGGCAGCGCTGGCGGCGCTCGCTCACCGAGGAGCGCGATCGCCGCAGCGCCGAGGCCACCGCGGGGAAGTCCGACCGGGCGGCGCAGACGCTCCGCGGGCACGTCACCCGCCGGCTTCTGGCCGAGCTGGAGCCCGATCTCCGGCGACCGCAGCGCACCCCAACAACAAGGAGGAAACGCTGACCATGGGCAGCCTCTACCGGAAACGGCGGAAGCAACCGGACGGCTCGATCGTCGAGGAGTCAACCTGGTGGGTGAAGTACTACGTGAACGGCCGGCCGGTGCGCGAGTCCACCGGGACGGACAAGGCGAAAGAGGCCGAGCGGTTTCTCAAGACCCGCGAAGGGCGCGCCGCCGCCGGTTTGCCGATGCTGCCGCGGGTCGACCGCATCCGGTATGACGAGATAGCCGCGGACCTGCGCGAGCACTATCGGACCACTGGGAGCCGCGACCTGGTCGAGGCTGAAAAGCGACTCAAGCATCTGGATGGTTTCTTCCGCGGCATGCGCGTGGCCGGGATTGGCGGAGCTGAGGCGACGGCCTACGTCGGCCAGCGGCAGCGAGAGGACGCCGCGAACGGGACTGTCAATCGCGAGCTCGGCGTGCTGACCAAGATGCTACGCCTGGCCTACGAGCACCGGAAGCTGCTCCGGCTGCCGGTGATTCGGAAGCTGAAGGAGGCGGCGCCGCGGGAGGGCTTCTTCGAGCGCGAGCAGTTTGTCGCGGTCCGGCGGCAGCTCGCGGAAGATCTCCAGGTCGCGGTGAGCGTGCAGTATGCCTTTGGCGGGCGGGCGCAGAGTGAAGTGCTGACGCTCGAGCGGCGGCAGTTCGACCTCGAGGCCGGGACGCTCAGGCTGGGGCCCGGCACGACGAAGAACGACGACGGGCGCATCGTGTACCTGCCGGCGGACCTCAAGACGGCCCTGGCGGGCCAGGTGGCGCGCGTCGAGGCGCTGCAGCGCCGGCTCGGCCGCATCATCCCGTGGCTCTTCCCACACCTGCGCGGGTCGAAGCAGGCGAACGCGGGGCGGCGCCGTGTGCCGGTGCTCGGAGATCGGCGGGCTGACTACCGGAAAGCCTGGGTCACGGCGTGCCGCACGGCCGGCTGCCCCGGGATGCTGCGCCATGACTTCCGGCACACCGCGGTGCGGAACATGGTGAACGCGGGCGTGCCCGAGCGGGTGGGCATGCAGGTGACCGGGCACCGCACGCGCTCGGTCTTCGACAGGTACCACATCGTGAGCCCGGCGGATCTTCAGGACGTCGCGCGGCGGCTGACGGGCACCATTTCGGGCACCGTGGGATAGCCGTGTTAGAATCCCCCTCTGCAACTGCCTGACTTTCAACGTGCGGCGGCGTAGCTCAGGTGGCAGAGCAGGGGTCTCATAAGCCCCGTGTCGGAGGTTCGAGTCCTCCCGCCGCCACCATCACGCTCCGGCGGAAAGCGGCCCGCGAGTCTAGCCGCGTCGCCACCCGGCCCACATCGGGATGCCCGCCTCGTCACGGAGCTTCAGGACCTCATCGCCCTTCTTCACCTCGGCGGCGATCAGGGCCGGCTGTCCCTGAACCGTGACGCGAGAGCCCTTGACCTCCACCTTGTCCTTCGGCTGGATCTTCACGTCCTGGTTCTCGAGATACCACTGGGGACCCAGATGGACCGACACGTCACCCTTGTCCGTCTTCACCACCAGGTGCACGCCCGAGGACATGCCGCGCATCGGGGTGATCCGGTCCACCTTGACCACCTCGCCGCTCACCGTCTCCACCGTCTTGGAATCGTAGATGCGACCGTACGCCGTGCCCGGACCCCAGCCGCCGCTGCCACGCCACTTCATGCCCTGGGCGAAGGCCGCAGGGGCGAGGACGATCACGGCGATGCCCACCACCGAGACCACGCCCACCATCCGATTGATTCTCATCGAGCCCTCCTCTTCGTAGGATGACCGCTTCGCAAGAGGGGAGCAAGGCAGGTGCCAGCATCGAAGGCCGTCTTCACGGCCGGTTGCGGCGCAGAGGGGGCGACGCGGATGTCCCGTGGCTGCCCCAGGTGAGGCCGATACTCCCGCGCGGACCGCGCCGCCCCACACGTCCCGCCGCAGCCGCCGGCTACGGCTTGCGGTTGAGCGAGCGCTCCCGCTCCTCCCACTGCTGCTGGATGCGCCGCTGCTGGCGCCGCTCGGAGACGGTGTGGACGACGGCGGCCAGGACGGTGAAGACCACGGCCGCGACGCCGAAGAGCGCGAGCGTCATGGGCGGCGTCGAGCGGGGGAGGTCATGAATCGATCCTACTGCAGGGGGTAAGTCATCGCAAAATAAGCCGGAGGCGGTTGAAGTCGGCTCGACCCTCCGCTAGACTACAACCCCGTGACCCCCACGACCGCCGGCCGACCTCTCGCGCGGTTCTCCGTCCTCGACCTGACCACGGTCCGCTCCGGGCCTACCTGCACCAAGATCCTGGCCGACTTCGGGGCCGACGTGGTCCGGGTGGAGCGGCCGGGTGGGGAAGGGCGCGAGCGGGTCTTCTTCGACGCCGCGGACCTGCACCGCAACAAGCGCAGCATCGCGGTCAACCTGCAGGATCCGCGAGGGGTGGCCATCGTCAAGCGTCTGGCCGCCCGATCGGACGTGGTGGTCGAGAACTATCGCCCCGACGTCAAGCATCGCCTGGGCGTCGACTACGAGGCGCTCTCGCCGGAGAATCCCCGGCTCGTCTACGCGAGCATCTCCGGCTTCGGTCAGGAGGGCCCCTACCGGGACCGCCCGGGCTACGACCAGATCGTGCAGGGCATGTCCGGTCTCATGTGGCTGACCGGGACGGCGGAGAGCGCCCCGCTGCGCGTGGGGATCCCGATCGGCGACCTGCTGGCCGGCTACTTCGCCGCCCTCGGCATCCTGACCGCGCTCCTGGAGCGGGAGGTCTCGGGGCGCGGCCAGAAGGTCGAGACCTCGCTGCTCGAGGCCCTGACCGGCAGCCTCTCGTTCCAGGCCGCCAAGTACGTCAACACCGGCGAGGTGCCGCCGCCGGTCGGCAACCATCACCCGCTCACCGCTCCGATGGGTGTCTACCGGGCCAGAGACGGATTCTTCAATCTGGCCGTCGGCAACGACGACATGTGGCGGCGCTTCTGCAAGGCGATCGAGCAGCCGGCGCTGGCCGACGACGCGCGCTTCGGCGGCATGCTCGCCCGGGTGAAGAATCGGCAGGCCCTGGACGCGGTGCTCGCGACCGCGCTCGCCCGGCGAACCGCCGCGGAGTGGGTGGAGCTCCTGAACGCGGCCGGAGTGGCCTGTGGCCCGATCAACACGGTGGACCAGGTCTTCGCCGACCCGCAGATCCGCCAGGCCGACCTGGTGCGGGACGTCGCCAACGCCACCTGGGGGCCGCACAAGGTCCTGGCCCTGCCGGTGCACCTGTCGCGCACTCCCGCGCGGGTCGAGCGCGCGGCCCCCATGGCCGGCGAGCACACGCGCACGGTCCTCACCGAGCTGGGCTACGACGCGGCGGCCCTCGACGCCCTGCTGGCGGAGGGCGTGATCGAGCAACACAAGGGAGAGACGACATGAGCGACCACATCCTGGTCGAGCAGGACGGTCCGATCGCGACCGTCGTGTTCAACCGGCCCAAGATGCGCAACGCCATCAGCCTCGCGATGTGGTCGGAGATCGCGAACGTGACCGAGCGCCTGTCGAAGGACGACTCGGTACGCGCGATCGTCTACCGCGGGGCGGGCGCCGACGCCTTCGCGTCGGGCGCGGACATCTCCGAGTTCCAGGAGAACCGCAAGGACACCGCCACCGCGCTCAACTACAACCGGCAGACCGAGGCCGCCTACTCCTCGATCCGCCTCTGCCCGAAGCCGACGGTGGCGATGGTGTTCGGCTACTGCATGGGCGGGGCCATGGCGCTCGCGATGGCGGCCGACCTCCGCTTCGCGGCGGCCGGCTCCCGGTTCGGCATCCCGGCCGCGCGGCTCAGCATCATCTACGGCCTCGACCCGGTGCACCAGCTGGTGGACCTGGTGGGGCCGGCGTACGCCAAGGACATCCTCTATTCGGCCCGTACCGTGGAAGCCGAGGAGGCCCTCCGCATCGGCTTCATCCAGCGGCTGGTCCCGGTCGCCGAGCTCGAGGCCTACACCTACGACTACCTGAAGAAGGTCGCGGCCAACGCGCCCCTGTCGGTGCGCGGGACGAAGGCCCAGGTGCAGGCGATCTTCGAGGGCATCGGCGAGGCCCACCGCGAGCACCTGCGCGATCTGGGCATCGCCACCTTCGACAGCGAGGACTACCGGGAGGGCACGCGGGCCTTCCTCGAGAAGCGGGCGCCCCGGTTCCAGGGGCGATAGGCTCTGCGCGTCACCGTTCTCTCCTCGACCCCCCTCAATCCGCTGGAGGGGAGCGGCACCTTCGTCGGCATCGCCGGGCTCGCCCAGGGACTGAGCCAGCTCGGCCACCAGGTCACCCTGCGCCCGCTCGGCCGCCGGACCGGCTTCCACACCCTGGACCGCTGGCTCTACAACGCGGGCGTGGTCCTGCGCCCGCCCCGGGACGTGGACCTCGTGCTGGGCGTCGACCTCGACGGCTTCCTGTGGGCCCGGCGGCGCGCGCTGCCCTTCGTGGCGAGCCTCAAGGGCATCATCGCGGACGAGCTCAAGAACGAGCGCGGGCTCGTGCGCGCGCTGCTCGCGGTGCAGGCGCGCTGGGAGGGGCGCAACGTGGCGCGCGCCGACCTGGTCATGGTGACGAGCCGCTACTCCGCGGAGGTGGCGCAGCGGGAGTACGGGGTGCCGCCGGAGCGGCTCGCGGTGGTGCCGGAGCCCATCGATCTCGAGGTGTGGGACGACCAGTTCTGGCGCGCCGCGCGGCGCCCCCGCGGAGCGCCGGTGGTGCTCTGCGTGGCCCGCATGTACCCGCGCAAGCGGATCGGCGACCTGCTGCGGGCCGCCGCCATCCTCCGCGCGCGCGTCCCGGGTCTCCAGGTGCGGGTGGTGGGGCGGGGGCCGGAATGGCCGGCGATCGCCCGGCTCCACGCCGAGCTCGGGCTCGGCGACTCGGTCGCACTGCTGGGCGACCTCACCCGCGAGCGCCTGGCCGAGGAGTACGTCAACGCCACCGTGTTCTGCCTGCCCTCGGTGCAGGAAGGCTTCGGCATCGCGTTCCTGGAGGCGATGGCGGCGGAGCTGCCGGTGGTGGCCTGCCGGGTCGCGGCCATCCCGGAGGTGGTGCTGGACGGGGCGACCGGTCTGCTGACCGCGCCGCGGGATCCGGGCGAGCTCGCCGGCGCCGTCGAGCGGCTGATCGCGGACCCCGCGCTCGCCCGCCGGCTGGGGCGCGAGGGCCGCCGCCGCGCGGCGGGCTTCACGCCGCGCCACGTCGCGGAGCGCTTCCTCCACGCGGTACACTCGTCGCAGCATCGGACGGGACAGCAGGCGCGGGGAGGCTGAGCCGCATGGTGTACGCGACCCGGAAGTTCACGTTCTCGGCGGGGCACCGGTACTGGCGGCCCGAGTGGAGCGCGGAGGAGAACGCGCGGACCTTCGGCTCGCTCACGGTGGCCCACGGGCACAACTACGCGCTCGAGGTCACGGTGCGCGGGGCCGTCGATCCGCGCACCGGCATGGTGATGGACCTGGGCGAGCTGAAGCGGGTGGTGGGCGAGGCGGTGATCAGCCGCTTCGACCACGCGGATCTGAACCAGGATCCGCTCTTCCCGCCCGGCACCATCCCCACCACCGAGAACCTGGTGCGGGTGATCTGGGACCTCCTCGGCCCCAAGCTCGGCGCCGAGCGCCTGCACCGGCTGCGGCTCTGGGAGGACCCCACCTTCTACGTCGAGTACCTCGGCGAATGAGCGCGTACGCGGTCACCCGTACCTATCACTTCAGCGCCGCGCACCGGCTCGCGAGCGCCGCCTTCTCCGACGAGGAGAACGCGGAGGTGTACGGCCAGTGCTTCCGCCAGCACGGCCACAACTACCTGCTCGAGGTCACGGTGTCCGGCGCGCTCGATCCGGCCACCGGCATGTCCGTCGACATCGGGATCGTCGACCGCGCGGTGAAGACCGCGGTGCTGGACCGGGTGGATCACTACGATCTCTCCGCCACCGTGCCCGCGCTCGCGGGGGTGATCACGACCGGGGAGAACCTGGCCCGCACCTTCTGGGAGTGGCTCGAGGGCGCGCTGCCCCCCGGCAGCCTCCGGCGCGTGGCGCTCGTGGAGACCGCGAACAACGTGTTCGAGTACTGCGGCGAATCCGCGGCCGCGAGGTGACGGGCCATGGGAGGTGACGACAACGCGATGGAGCGACTCATCCGCGACATGCTGAAGGAGATGGGCGAGGACCCGACCCGGGAGGGGCTCGAGAAGACCCCGACCCGCGTGGCCAAGGCGTGGGAGTACCTGACGTCGGGATACCGCCAGAACGTGCACGACGTGCTCAACGAGGCGCTGTTCACGGAAGAGTACGACGAGATGGTGGTGGTGAAGGACATCGACTTCTACTCGCTCTGCGAGCACCACCTGCTCCCGTTCTTCGGCAAGTGCCACATCGCCTACATGCCCTCGCGCAAGATCGTGGGGCTCTCCAAGCTGCCGCGGCTGGTCGAGATGTTCGCGCGCCGGCTGCAGGTGCAGGAGCGGCTCACCACCCAGATCGCCCAGACCCTCAACGAGGTGCTCCAGCCGCGGGGGGTGGCGGTGGTGGTCGAGGCCCTGCACATGTGCATGCTGATGCGCGGGGTGGAGAAGCAGAACTCCAAGGCGGTCACCTCCGCCATGCTCGGGGCCTTCCGCGAGAACGCGGAGACACGCGCCGAGTTCATGGAGCTGATCCGGGCCCGCGGCGGGCTCGTCATTTGAAGCTCGCGGGCCAGGTCGCGGTCGTCACCGGGGCCGGGCGGGGCATCGGCCGGGCGATCGCGGGCGCTCTCGCCCGGGAGGGCGCCGCGGTCGCGCTGGCCGCCCGCTCCGGGTCCGAGCTGGACGGGGTGGCGCGCGAGATCCGCCAGGCGGGCGGGCAGGCCCTCGTGGTGCCGAGCGATGTGCGGCAGGAAGCCTCCGTCGAGGCCCTGGTCCGCCGGGCCCTCGCCGAGTGGCGGCAGGTCGACGTCCTGGTCAACGCGGCCGGTGTCGCGACCTTCGCCCCGGTGACCGACTCCAAGCTCGACGACTGGGACCAGATGCTGGCCGTGAACCTCCGCGGCGCGGTGCTCTCCTGCCGGGCCGTCCTCCCCGCCATGATCGGCCGCCGCCGGGGCACCATCATCAACGTGGGATCGGTGGTCACGAGCCGGGCGCTGACCGGCAGCGCGGCCTATACCGCCTCCAAGTACGGCCTGCTCGGCTTCTCCCGGGTGCTCGCCGAGGAGATGCGGCCCCACGGGGTACGCGTCGGGGTCCTCTCCGCCGGGGCGACCGACACCCCCCTCTGGGACGCCATGCCGGGGGCCCCGGCGAGGGACCGCATGCTGCGGGCCGACCAGGTGGCCGAGGCGGCCCTGCTCATGGCCTGCCTGGGCCCGAACGCGGCCCTCGAGGAGGTCACGCTGCTGCCCGCGGGGGGCATTCTCTAGAGGTGCCCGGCCCGGGAGGGGTGCGCGGCAAGCCCTCGGACCTTCTGCTATACTTAGCCCGAATCGACATTCCGGCACGTCAGGCCCAAGGAGGCTTTGATGATCACGTTGACTGAGATGGCCGCCAAGAAGATCTCGGACCTGCGGCTCGAAGAGGGCAAGCCCGAGTGGGGGCTGCGGATCCGTATCGTCGGGGGCGGATGCTCCGGCATGTCCTACGAGCTCGGCTGGGACGATACCGCGACCGATGGCGACAACGTCGTCGAGTCGCACGGCGTGAAGGTCTTCGTGGACTCGCACAGCGCTCCGTATCTGCAGGGCAGCGAGATCGACTACGTCGACAACAACATGCTGGGCGCCGGGTTCGCGATCAAGAACCCGAACGTGAAGTCGTCCTGCGGCTGCGGCTCGTCCCACCAGTTCTAGACCACGGCTGCCGGGATCGGGGCTCGCTCGATGAAGGTGCAGGTCCGGCTGTTCGCCCGCTACCGCGAGGCGGCGGGCCGTGACTCGCTGGATCTCGAGCTTCCGGACGGCGGCACCGTCGAGCGGGCCTGGGAAGCGGTGGCGCGCCAGCTGCCCGCGCTCGAGCCCTACCGCCCGTTCACCCTGTTCGCCCTCCGCAACGACTATGTCGACGCCGATCGCCCGCTCGCGGACGGGGACGAGCTCTGCCTCTTCCCGCCGGTGAGCGGCGGCGCCGCGCCGCCCGAGGCCGACCGGATCGAGGTCACCACCGAGCCCCTGTCCGAGCGCGCGGTGGCGCAGGCCGTCGAGCACCCGGGGGCGGGGGCGCTCGCGCTCTTCTCGGGCGTGGTGCGCGACCAGACCGGTGGCCGGCGGGTAAAGTTCCTCGAGTACGAGGCCCACGGACCGATGGCGCTGGCCAAGATGCGGGAGATCGCGGCGGCCATCCGCGCCCGCTGGCCCCTCATCACCCGTGTCGCGCTCGTCCACCGCATCGGCCGGCTCGAGATCGGCGAGTCGAGCGTGATGATCGCGGTCTCCTCGCCGCACCGCGCGGCGGCCTTCGAGGCCTGTCGCTTCGCCATCGACACCCTGAAGGAGACGGTGCCGATCTGGAAGAAGGAGCACTTCGAGGACGGCGAGGTGTGGGTGGGGCTGCAGTCGCAGTGTGACCATCGCCACTAGCCTCGTCGCCAGCGTCCAGGACACCATTCGCCGTCACGGGATGCTCCGTGGCGGCGAAAGCGTCTTGGTGGCCGTCTCGGGCGGGCCCGACTCGGTCGCGCTCCTCGACGTGCTCTGCTCGCTGCGCGGCCCGCTCGCCCTCGCGCTCACGGTGGCCCACGTGCACCACGGCCTCCGGCCCGAGGCCGACGCGGAGGCCTCCACGGTGGAGCGCCTCTGCGCGCGGCTCGGGGTGGCCTGCCGGGTCGAGCGCGTCACGGTTCGACGCGCCCCCCCCTGGGACGGGCTCGAGGCGGAGAGCCGCCGGGCCCGCCACGCCGCCCTCGCGCGCGCGGCCGCCGCGGTGGGCGCCGCCCGCATCGCCACCGGCCACACCGCCGACGACCAGGCCGAGACGGTGCTGATGCGGCTGCTCCAGGGCGCGGGTCCCCGCGGGCTGGGCGGGATCGCGCCGGTGCGGGGAGCGCTCATCAGCCCGCTCATCGAGACCCGGCGGGCCGAGGTGGTGGCGCACCTGGACGCGCGGGGCCTGACCGCGGCCGAGGACGCCAGCAATCGCGATCCGCGCTTCCTCCGCTCGCGCATCCGCCACGACCTCCTGCCGTTCATGGCCGAGCTCGCCGGCGGCTCGGTGGTGGAAGCCCTCGGTCGCTCGGCCGCGGCGGCGCGCGCGGTGGTGGGCGATCTCGAGGCCCGCGCCCGCGCGGACCTCGGGCGGCTGGCCACCCGGGACCGGGCCGGATTCACCCTCGACGTGGGCCCGCTCGAGGCGCAGCCGCTGGAGCTGGCGGCGGAGACGATCCGTCAGGCCGCCGCCCTGCTCGGCGAGACGCGCCCGCTCCGGGAGCCCGCCCAGCGCGCGCTGCGCCGGCTGCTGGGCGAGGCGCCTCGGCGGCGGGCGGTGCGCCTGGGCCGGCTCGTCGTCGAGCGGAGCGGCCGTCGCCTGCGGGTGGGTCCGCCCGCCCTCCCCGCCGTCGACACGCGCGCGTGGGCGGCTCCCGGCGTGCTCGAGATGCCGGAGATCGACCGGCGGCTCAGCGCCCGGCTCGTCACCCGCGGCCCCGACTACGTGGTGCCGCGCGAGCCCACGCGCGCGGCGTTCGACGCCGACCTGCTGCCGCCCGCGCTGACGGTGCGCGCGCGCCGCCGCGGCGACGTGTTCGCACCCTTCGGCGCCGCGGACCTCCGGCGCCTCAAGTCGTTCCTGATCGACGCGGGCGTTCCCCGGTGGCAGCGCCCCCGCACCCCGCTGATCGAGGCCGGAGGCGAGATCGTCTGGGTGGCGGGGGTGCGCCGCGGCCGACGCGCTCCGATCACCGCCGCCACCACGCGCGTCCTCGAGCTCGCGCTCGAGGCGGCTGGTACGGCCCCGGACCCGGCGGTAAGATGACTCGCGGAGGCTCGAGATGACGATCCGACGCGGTGTGCGCCTGCCCGTGCTCCTGCTCGCGGCGTTCCTGCTCCCGGCCGCGCCCGCCGCGGTCGCGCAGCCGCGCGCGCCGGAGCGCCCGGCCGCGCCCGCTCCCGAGTCGAAGGCGCTCCTGCGCGCGCTGGAGGACGCCTTCGTGTCGGTGGCGGACCGCGCCACCCCGTCGGTCGTCAACGTGAGCGTGAAGGTGAAGGCGGAGGCGGCGCAGGAGGGGGCGCCGACGCCGGAGATGGAGGAGAGATTCCGCGAGTTCTTCGGTCCCGAGCTGTTCGAGCGCTTCTTCCGCCGTCGCGCGCCGCGCGACGACGGCCGCGCCGCCGGCTCCGGCGTCATCGTGGACCCGCGCGGCTACATCCTGACCAACAATCACGTGGTGGAGAACGCGTCCGCGATCGAGGTGCGGCTGTCCGACGACCGCAAGTTCGCCGCCACCCTGGTCGGACGCGACGCGCGCACCGACCTCGCCGTGCTCAAGGTCGAGAGCCCGGTGCCGCTGCCGGTCGCCGACCTGGGCGACTCCGACACCCTGCGGGTGGGGCAGTGGGCCATCGCGATCGGCAACCCGTTCGGCCTCGACCGCACCGTGACCGCGGGCATCATCTCGGCCACCGGCCGCACCCACGTGGGCGTCGCCACCTACGAGGCCTTCATCCAGACCGACGCGTCCATCAACCCCGGCAACTCGGGCGGCCCGCTCCTCAACCTGGACGGGCGCGTGATCGGCATCAACACCGCCATCGTCTCGAGCGGGCAGGGCATCGGCTTCGCGATCCCGATCACGATGGCGCGCGACATCATGACCCAGCTGATCGCCCGGGGCCGCGTGGTGCGCGGCTGGCTCGGGGTGGTGATCCAGGACCTGACCCCGGAGCTGGCCGCGGGCTTCGGGGTGAAGGAGGACGCGGGGGTGCTGGTGGCCGAGGTGATGAAGGACGGCCCCGCCGACG